>OWIT01000081.1_pt1 | contig 55820 bp, 50 predicted proteins | sample 1732681 | NCBI WGS metagenome assembly OWIT01 (sample SAMN05065741, study PRJEB22554) | human gut metagenome | biome: ENVO:2100002; feature: ENVO:00000062; material: ENVO:00002003 | host: Homo sapiens | place: USA | reverse complement strand
CGGCAGCATCAGATGTGTATAAGAGACAGATATGAAAGAGTACCATGGTAGCGCCATGCTGGGATTGACCTCCGGTAACTTAAATTTCGAAGGGCCGATCATTAAAAACCGGACTTCGTTCAACGCCTCCTTCCGTCGCTCTTGGCTGGATGGCTTGTCCGCACCGGGTTTGGCGATCTACAATAAAATTCAGAAAAAGAATGGGGAGAAATTCAGCGCACGCTATGCTTTTACCGATCTGAACCTAAAAGTAAACCACCATATCAATGACCGGAGCCAAGCTTACGTTAATTTCTATTTCGGACAGGATTTCCTAAAAGGAGGAAGTTCCGAGTTCTCCGTAGGTGATGATATAACCCCTTTCGAGAACAAGGACTTTGGAAAGATGCGCTGGGGTAACATCGCATTGTCTTCCGGCTGGTCGTATGTGTTTAACAACAAGATGTTCGGTACCGTCACCTTGGCTTATTCCCATTATCAATCCAAACTAAAACAAGAGACTTCACAATACTACGGAACCGAGGGTGACAAAGATTATTCTTCACGTTTTATCGAGACCTCAACCCGAAACGGTATCAATGATTTCGGAGTCCATGCGAACTTCGACTATATTCCTACCCCGGCACATCATATCCGTTATGGCACCGACTATCTTTATCATCGTTTCAGCCCGGAATATATCGAGGAAAAGACCTCCGAGAATTTGTCTCCGACCAAACGAACTACCGGAGACGAGCGCCTTTCAGCGAATGAGTTGGCTGTTTTCGCCGAAGATGACTGGGCGATATCTTCCATTGTCCGGGCTAACGCCGGATTACGCCTGAACATGTATAATATACAAAAGAAGACATATGTCTCCTTAGACCCTCGTTTATCCGTACGCTTCCTGCTCACGAGGAATCTAAGCCTTAAGACCTCATACGCCCGGATGAATCAATACGTACATCAGATCAGCGAAAGTTATATGAGTCTCCCTACCGATATGTGGATGCCGGTCAGCAAGAAGCTGAAGCCATTGGAGAGTGATCAAGTATCCGTCGGCGCTTATTACAATTTACACAAAGACTATTCCTTCTCGGTGGAAGGTTATCATAAATGGATGAATCACCTACTGGATTATAAAGATGGTTACAACTTCTTATCCTCGTTCGTCGGTTGGGAGGAGAAACTGGCCGCCGGTAAGGGGTGGGCCTACGGAGCGGAGTTTATCGCCCGGAAAGAGACGGGGCGTATAACAGGATGGATCGGATACGGACTAATGTGGAGCGACCGGCAGTTCGACGAGATTAATAATGGCAAACGTTTCCCCGCGAAATACGATAACCGCCATAAGCTGAATATCGTCGCAAACTGGAAGATCAACGAGAAATTGGAACTAACAGGAAGCTGGACTTTCATGACCGGAAACCGGGTTACGGTGGCATTCGAGAATTACGAGGATTTGGGCCTCACTCCTGTCCCTCCGCTCTTACCGGAAGGAGGCTTGGACTATTTCACGGAGCGTAATAACGTACGTCTCCCCGCTTACCACCGCTTAGATCTGGGGATTAATATTTATCGACCTAAAAAGAACGGCCATCTCGGTATCTGGAATATCAGCGTATATAACGCTTATTGCCAGATGAACCCGATAACTATCCATAAGCGGTCTTGGATAAACTACAGCCATTATTTCGAGACGTTATCGCTCTTACCGATCATTCCGTCTATATCATATACTTATAAATTCTAAAGAACATGAAACCTATATTCTATTTATCAATCTTATTATCCAGCCTGCTCCTAACCTCCTGCTACAGGAAGTTTGACCTAGAGGAATATCGTACTACACCGAAAATGGTGATCAACTCGGCCTTCTCGCCAGATACAGTCGTAATGGCCAGCATATCCCGCACATGGTTTCACTCAGAGAGCAAGCCGGACGTGACGATTCGAAACGCCAAGGTGGAATTATACATAGACGGGATCTTCAAGGAGGAGATGCCTTGGAAAGAATATTCCTATTGGAAATCTTCTCGTTGGCTCGGAGAGGATCGAGGTGGATGGGTAACAGATACGCTTTATATATCGAATACGGTTCCACAGCCCGGACAAACCGTAAAGATAGTAGCTTCTACCCCGGAATATGGAACAGCCTCGGCGGAAGATAAGATTCCTTCCAAGACCGAAATCAAAGGCCTGCGCATAATTCCCCGTAAAGAAGCTACCGGCAACGGCGGTACCCTTGTCGATGGAGATGGGAATATCTCCTACATAGAAGAAAACGATGTACTTATCTATCAAATCACTTTCCAAGATACCCCGGGTAAATCAAATTACTATTCTCTACAGATATGGGGAGATGACGACCATCTTGGTGTCCTGTTGGACTTCTCCGTAGATCCCGTATTCACGCAACAACAAGGTATCTTGGATGAGGTTTTCGGCTCCTCGATGGTAAATTGGCGGGGACGGGTATTTTCCGACGAGCTGTTCGACGGAAAGGAATACACATTGCAAGTAAAAGAACAACTCAGGTCCGATACTAAATATTATACCAAACGCCATATTCGTTTATATTCCCTGTCCGAACCCTATTACCAATATCTGCTATCTTTACAAAACATCGAGAATGAAGGTATCATGGGCGGACTTACGAATGTAGGTCTGGCCGAGCCTGTCCGGATCTACAGCAATGTGGAAGGAGGAACGGGAATCGCTGGTGGATGTCAATGGTTTGAATCCTTGGTAGACATAAAAGATTTAATCAAATAGCGAGCAAAAAAGCATCTATCTATTGCGAATCAAATATTTATTTCGTTACTTTGCACCCGCTTTACGTAATCTCTGTCGGGAAATGTAGCCCGTTAAATTGCGTTTCATTATAAATTACAATTAAAAAGCTATAAACAATGGATTTAATTAAGATTGCAGAAGAAGCGTTCGCTACGAAGAAGGAACTTCCTTCATTCAAGAGTGGTGATACGATCACGGTAGCTTACCGTATCAAAGAGGGTAACAAAGAGCGTATCCAGCAGTATCGCGGTGTTGTTATCCGTATCTCCGGTCACGGCGACAAAAAACGTTTCACAGTTCGTAAGATGTCTGAGAACGTAGGTGTAGAGAGAATTTTCCCGATCGAATCTCCGTTTATCGAAAGCATCACGGTTAACAAAGTCGGTAAAGTACGTCGTGCTAAATTGTACTACTTGCGTGCCCTTACCGGTAAGAAAGCAAGAATCAAAGAAAAGAGAGTGTAATCTCTCCGATTCTATTGCCATACAAAAAGCCATCCAGCGGAATGCCGGATGGCTTTTTGTTTATCGTTTCTTACAATGCCCATCGTAAGCATCTAACAATGCCCATTCAAAGGAGCTTACGATGGGCATTATAAGAACCTTAGAATGGGCATTGAAAGAATCATATATCCAAATTGCGCCACGGACTACCGTCCGGAGGATAATTTACAGACGATACGAGTACCATCCGTTGCCTCGATAACGAGAAGTAAGGGGCTACGTATGGATAAGCGATAGATATCACCTTGTTCCATTTGGCCGTTAGTACCTAATAAGTCCCCCTCGAACGAATAAACCATCAATCTACGAATCGCTTGGCGAGCAGTCACGCAGAGTTGGTTCCCGGAGAAAGCGATCGTGACTAGTTCCTCTCTAGCGATCGTCTCATTGGCTACCGTACCTTTGGTATACACCGCACGAATAGCGGGCAAGGCCGCACGTAGGATATTGACATCAAAATCATAATTCAACGCTTTCGACAATAACTGATCTAGCAAGTACCATCCCATAAAGGTATGGTCTACGATCGGTTCAGCCTTCAAGTTAATGACATCACCTCGATAGCGAGTCACTTCCGCCCAACCGTTCTCTCCACCCTCTACTTCCAAGTCAACGGGTAATTCCCGGAATTTAGCCTCTAGCTTACCCATATCTTTACCGATCAAGATCTCATGGCTCATCTCCGCCTCCGGGATAAACACGCCATCCAAATACCAACCTTCAAAAGCATAACCCGGTTTCGGCATCGCGATGATCTCGACCGTTTGGCCGGGAATGGCTTCGCCTATCACTTCCACCTCGCCGCCTTTCTCCGTAGATGAAGGATCATCCGGATTCGGCCCGGGTACGATCTCCACCTCATCCACCGGTGCCTCTCTCTTCTTGAAACAAGCCTCGATCGTAGTGGTTCGCTTACTAATAGTCAACGTATAAGAGATGTCGGTAGACAGGCACATACCCGCCTCATCATACCAGCCGATAAAGTCATAGTCTTTCGTAGGCGAGGCGATCACGGTCACCTCATCCCCTAACTCATAGATACCGTTTCCGCTTTGCGATACATAGCCGGCCTCCGGATCGGAAGTGTTTACGTAAAGGCAATACCCGATCTCCGGCTCGATAGGACTTTGCGGCTTCCAGTCGTACACGGCCCGCAGGTACACATGCTTGCCCGGCATGGTGAAGCGATAGGTTGTCTCTTCCGATACATTCTTCCCATCGCTCTCCCAATGGTCGAACACATAATCGGGATAAGCATGGGCGATAAGTGTCACCTCTTTGCCATTCTCATAAATACCTTGGCCACTCTGTTCTACCCATCCGGCCATGGAAGGAGCGACGGTCGTAATCAGATTATAATAACCATCTCCCGGCTCCGATGGATTCTCCTTCGGGTTAAAACGTAGCTTGGCAATCAAGCGAGCGTTTTTCTCCGTAAGGGTGAAGGTATATTCCGAGAGGCCGGACAATTCTTCTCCATCAGCGGACTGCCAAGCCACAAACTCATAATCCGTATGCGGATAGGCCCGTACCGTTACTTCCGTACCCGTATCATAAATGCCGGAGGGATTCGTTTGCTCCAAATAAGCGGATCCGTGGGGATCCGTGGAGAGTAAGAGCGTTAGTTTCCCCGGCTCCGGTGGAGGAGTCGGATTGAACTCATCCTGCGCATAGGCTTGCCCGATGGATCCTCCGAGGAAGATCCAAAGAGACAAAATCATCGTAATAGATCGAAACAATCGTTTTCTCATAGCGATTACCATTTAATGGAACGAGTCTGACGCTCGCCCGCTTTTGTCGTCCATGTCATGTAATAAATACCAGACTGAGGTAGGGCCATACGTACCTCACCATCCGTCACTTTACCAGCGAAATGAATACGACCCGCCGCATCGCATACACTCAAAGTTTCCACATCACGCAAGCCGGACACGATCAACAAGCCTTCTCGCACGTTCCAGCGAATCGGCACATCGATTGCCTCAACAGAAGTCACCACATCGCTTCTCAACTCTAAGCGACCTGAGAGGGTTCCGGCCTCGGCCTCGAAAGTATAAGCCTCCTTATTTAGGTCGCATACGGCACCCGTCTGCTTATCTACCAACTGAATACCTTCGCCAATCTTCTCTTTCAATGAGATCGTATAGCTTCCCTTGACAGGCAGGACACATCCAAGGCGTACCACGCCATCCGCTACCGGACGCTCGTTGATAGCCAACCGGTTTCCCTCCTTATCTAGGCTATAGAAAGATGCGGCATCCGCATTCGGACTGCCGAACTTGGCGACATCAAGACCGATCTCATACTCCAGCGAGGCAGCCTCGTTGAATACCACACGGGTACGGTCGCTTGCCTTCTCGCCTGCCAGCAGCAGGTTGACAACCTGACGGTTATCCACGCCACGTAACGCTGAAGCCGCTTGCGTTTCCCTCGGCAGGGCGGCCACACGACCCTCCGGATTGAATACCAAGCCGGAAGTCTTCTTTTGTACGAAGAAGGCCGTAAGCGGTGCCAGATAAACACCCTTATCATCCTGCGTATAATACTCGTAATTATTCAAATTGCGAGACCAAACCGTCACCGTAGCGTCCAATCCATCAGCGAACAATCGCTCCACGCTATAATAGGCAGGATACGGATTCCCCACGAAGTTCCAATTGGCATTCATGGCATTATCCGAGGCGTATGTGTTCAATGGTATCGTCACGCTCGCCCGATTAAGGAGGGCTTTCATATCGCCGGTCTTGGTGGTAAATCCATCGGGTAACCCATCGTTACTGTTGAACTGGATGATATATCCCGTATTCGCCTTCAAGGTCTCCGAATCGGAAAGCTGTCTCCACGACTCGCCCACTCCCTTGTCCGCACGAGACTTGCTATCGTATTCCCGTACCACGAAACGAGTGTCGCTGCTCGTCAGCTTGATTTCAGACATCTTCAAGTTATAAGGGAAAGATATGAAATGCCAATAATTACTCCAAGCATCCCAATTGCAGGTAATCGATTCTGTTTGTATATCGGAATCAACCAGCAAGGAAGCATCCCGATAGTAAGCAAAGTTTTTCGGTTTCCAAACTTCGTTGCCTTCAACGGCCAAGCTACCATTATATAAAAGGACAGCAGAGCCGTCTACCTTATTCTCATCATTTATTAGATTTCCTTCTCCACGAAAAGCCATAACCTCACTGTAGAAACGAGCTTCCAAAAAACGATCGGCCTCACCCATCACAAAAGTAAACTCCGGATCGATAGAGATCTTCTTGTTATTCTCGTACCAGCCATCGAAACAGCCGGCCTCATAAACATCACCACCATAGGCAATCGCCTTTAGCGTCACAATCTCGCCGGTCTCGTAAGCACCGGCACCTTCTACCCGGCCATTGCCTTTGTAAGAAGTCGTAACCAGATATCCGAACTCTTCGATATTCTTGAAAGCAGACCAATATTTGTCAGCTTTGTAAGTCTCATTCAAGCCTTTCGGGACATAGACCTTGCAGGTAGTCTTATCTACGGATTCGAAAGCATTCTCACTCAAGTAAACCATATCGGGGGACTTCAACTTGATGGAAGAAACCTTGGCAGAAGCGAAAGCGGAATGACCAATAGATCGTAATGTCCCGGGGAATGATAACGCACCAGTGATCGGACATTCACCGAACGCATTGTCACTTATATTATACAAGGACGCATTCGAGAAGTCCACAGAAGTGACACCTGTATTAGAAAAAGCAAAACTACCGATAGTCTCTAATCCATCCGGAAGTTTCAGTGAAATAGGCACGCATGAACTGGAAGAGAAAGCATTGTTACTGATTTCTATCAAATGAGACAATGAAGATAAATCGATCTTTTGCAAGCAGGAACAACCTGAGAACGAAGAATTTCCGATCCGTTCTACAGACTCGGGTATATTCACTTTCTTTAATGCTGGTAAAGATCTAAAAGCAGCCCATCCTATCTCCTTTATCGTATTAGGAAGAACCACCTCCTCCAAATACGATAACGTAATTATATTCCCATTACGATCTTGATAAAACGCCCCACCCGGTAAGATATTATCTTCCATTACCGTGCTACTCAAATCAACCTTTTGTAATAACTCCATTTGCTTAATGATCTCGAAGTCACTTGCGTTCATCGGGCCGTTGATATTCAATTCCAATATGGTAGCCACCGGGATATTTTGCTCTGCCAATTTCGTTCCAAGCGTACCTGCCGCCTCCAAGACCACGGCTACCGGATCCGCATCAATCTCCACGATCTTGCTCTCGCTCCAAACCGAGGCTTTGCGATAGGCTTCCGCTGAGCCTTTCGGAACATACACAAAGGCATTCTTCAAACCAATCGATTGGGAAAGGCCGATCGGAGTAGCCGACTGCATGATTACTTTCGCACCATTTCTAGAGAATGATTCGTGATCGTACTCTGAATTACCTCTAAAAGCATTTCCCTTAATCGTCTGTACAGATTCCGGGATGGTTAATTCTTTTAATGACTCATTGGAAGGAAACGAACCCTCTCCCAAAGTCTTTACCGTAGAGGGAATCGCATAAGCCAACTCCTTCTTTCCTGCCGGATAAAACAACAAGCTCGCCTTATCTACCACGAACAATACTCCATCAATAGAGGTATAGAAACCATTATCGATTACGACTTCTTCCAAAGCTGGGCAGTTGTCAAAAGCTCCTATATTCAGCGTATTCAAGGAGGCACAATTACTAAAATCTACCTTTTTTAGATTTCGACAAGAACTAAACGTTCCCGAAGATACAACTGTGAGCTGTGTACTTTTACTAAAATCGATACTGGTTATAGCATCATTGCCATAAAACGCACTCTCTCCTATTTGCTGGATACTTGAAGCAAAAACAATGTCACCAGCCAAAGCACAACCTCTAAAAGCACTTTCGCCTATTCCTTTCAATTCAAGCAGTTTAGAAAAATCAAAATTAGATAATTTACTACAGTTCATAAACGCTCCACCGGAAATCCAAGTCAAGGCCGTGCAGCCCTCCATATTGATAGATGTCAAGTTTTCACAAAATCCAAAACCATCTATATTTTCTAATGCCGAACAGCAGGATAAATCCACTGTCTTTAAAGAAGAACAAGAATAAAATGCCTCACCATCTATCCTCATCAATTTATTACATCCCGACAAATCCAACATCTGCAAATTGCAACAATTAGAAAAAGCAGATCTTAATATCAGCTCCAACACTGTACAGGCCGACAAATCCAACATTTTCAATCCAGAGCACTCCTGAAAAGCATTATTCCATATCATTATCAATTGCGTAGCCTGCGAGAAATCCACCTCCGTCAGATTGTTGCAACCTTTAAAAGCCTTGTCATTTATCTGTTGAAGCACCTCCGGGAATATCACCATCTGAAGTGTCAGCTTATTTTGAAATGCCTCTTCCTGAATACTTTGAAGCTCTACATGTTCTTTTCCATTCCAATACTTAGTCTTCGGCAGTTCCGTCACCCCACTCATATCCAACACTTGAAGCATCGCCATCTGCTTCTTCATCGTCTGAAAGTCCTCCGCTCCCAGCGGGCCATTTACTTTCAAGGTCGTAACCTTCCCCACATCCGTACCTAGCTCGGATGCCAGCGTATTGGCCGAGGTCAGTGTTACCTCCTTCACCAATTGCGCATATACACTACTACTTATCCCAAGTCCTACGAGAAAAGCAAAAAGAAAGAAAAGTTTTTTCATACTCATTCTATTTGAATTAATAATTGATTTACCCTACAATCATCAACCGCTCCTTATCATCCACACAAAGAAAAAGCGCGAGGCTTAGCCATTGTCACCCACCTCTAGGTATCCCCATACCCTGCCCGGATAACAAACAGCAGCCCCACGCTTCATTATAAGATGCTCCTCTCGAAGTAACTATAACAAGCATGGGCGTCTGTTGTTATTATTCCCGGGCACGAAATTGGGGATTTCAGAAGTGGGAATAATATCTTTTAACGCCTTTTCCACGAAAACGAACCCGCCGAGCTTCCACTCTAACGGCTCGGTACAAAGTACGGAATTTCCCATGAATCCCGCAAACATCCATGCGAATATTTAGAATTCCTCATCCAATCCATAAGGACAAAAGCCGAAACAAACCAAAACAAATGTTTCTTGAACCCTATGTAAATTTCCGCACTACCTAATATATACTTTATTCGGCGGCAGTGAATATATATTCGGCGGCAGCGAATGATCGTTCGCCGCCGCCAAACGAAGAATACAAGCTTATCTTTTAGAGAATAAGAAGGTTATAAAGAAAGAATACGAACAAGTGTCCTTTTGTATAGAAGGAACCGCACGCAAGTTAAGACACTAGCCCTGTTTATCCTGCAGCTCTCGTATGATTTCGTCAAGAATGTAGAGATCGCTTTTTAAAAGCAAATCTCCGTTCTGTAATGTCAGGCATTTATAAGTATCACTATTATAAAAAAGGTCTAATGCTTTATCGGTAGAAATACGCAAACGAGACGCAAGCAGTTCGATAACTCCCCTATATTTACCCTGCATAACCGTATCAGCCGCACCAGGGACAACAAGTGGAGCAGGTGTTTTAGGTAAAAGAAACGCTTCCGTAAAGCAGAAGCAACGATGAAACATAAATAGCGATATGGCAAGACACGACAGACATCCATATCCAAAGAATAAACATTCAGCCAAGCCTCATCCTTATGACGTACCTCTGCTGTACGAAGTGCCCAACGAACCGCCTGTTCTTTCAAGTCCGTAACATAGAACCCGATTCCAAAATCCAGATTAGGCCGGCAAACCCCAGCCAAAGGCTCCTCTATGCGGCAAGTGGAACCATGATAAACCGTCAACATAGTGTTTTCCCTTTTTCTTCAATACTCCGGAAGGGTTTATATCCGTCCGGGAGCCATTGAGGATCACGATAGTAAATATATTCTAGGATGGAGTCTACGATATATGATTTCCCTTGCGTATGCAAGGTATCGTAATAAGAGCGGATATAGCCATTGATCGCTCCTAGTTCCTTCAGTTTATTATATACATCCGAACCATAACGCCCTAATCGTTCCGCGGTACTCTCTATGCAATAAATCATAAATTCCAGTTGCTTCTCCTCTATAGTCATAACCCTATCCTTTTTCTGGTTATAGATAACAAAGTTAGCAAATACTTTCAGTTATACAAAGACATCAAAAGTCATTTTCGTAATATAACACTCCCTTCCCTATAGGAGATATACTTCAATACCTCACGTATGAATGTACAGTAACTTACTTCCGACTATTCAATATACCCGATTCATTATCTGAATTATACAACTTACGATCCACGGATTTGTATTTGCGACCGAAATCTAAGTGGTAAGAGAATCCAATCTCGAAGCCCGGATAGATATCACCAAAACGCTGATCGGTCACATAGGGAGCGATCGCTGAATGGTTCTTACTCCGGTAACGGGCGGATGAGGTAAATTGAGTAGAGAAAGAAGCGCTTAACTGAACCTTCCCGATCCTATAACCGATACCCAACCTATTAAAACGATCGGCCTCACGACTGGTCTCACCCGAAAAGCTATAGCTTCTCTTATAAATCAACAGGTTAAAATTAAAGTTCTTCACATCGCTATTCAAAGAGATCACATAGAAGGGATCCGTGTATGTATGCGAATAGCTATTTCCATTCGATTGGAAATGGTTCAAGCCTCCGGAGATATTCATGCGCAGATAATCGCCGAAGGGTGAATAATTCAAATACAGTTCCGGCGTAAAACGATGGAAACTCCGTTGGTTATCGTAGGTACGGATAAAAAGTCCCCGGCTAACGTCATACAGGGTCTCTTCCATGACCATGCGGGGCTGGTATTGGTAAGAGAAAGTAAAGCCGGCCTTGACCTTTGCCGTATTCACATGAAATTCCACGGCGTTGTTATGATATAAGAAAGGGGATAGACCCGGATTACCTCTACGAACCTGTAAGGAATCAATCCATTGCTCCACATTACTCAACTCAGACAAGGATGGGTTTACATTGCGCAGGGTATACCGATAACGAGCGGATAATACCTCATTGATAGTATAAGTAAGTGTTACCTGCGGGCGGAAATACCACCGATTATAAGAGCCCGAGTTTTCTTGCGATAGATAATTACGGGAGGCGCCCAAACCTACGTTATAAACCAACTTCTTCCAAGTTCCTACGTATTGCGCATACATATACGATTCAGATTCCGTCATATGGGTCGTATAATCACCGGAACCGGAATATACGTTGTCCGTATAAGCCTGCGTATGTTTCAAACCGGCGGAAATACGACCGGTCTCTAGCTCTTTCTCGTAGATACCCTCTCCGATTACCGAATAGCGCTTTCCATCTACTTTCGTATAAATATCTGTCAAAGGAATACTTTCCAGTTCTTCCCGGTAGGTATGACGGCTATCGGTATTCGAATAAGTTCCCACGACATTGACAGCCAATGATTGTTTACGTGGTAATTTCCGGAAATAATACAAGTCGAGCGAGGGACGGGTATTCAAGGATTTATTATTATCGATAAGATCGGTCGTCATCTTGCTCTCGCTATTCCTTAAAAGGGCACTGCTATAGTTATGCGGATAGTCATAATAATAAAAATTCAGCTTAGCGTTCAAGAAATAATCATCATCCTTCGTGTAGTTATAATTCGCCGTCGTAGTCCAATACATCTCATAATCCCTCCCGGGGATTCCTTCCTGTGTTCGCTGGAAGGTACCATCTGGGGTATGAAAGATTTCCGTCCGGTCTTGCCATGCCTCTTTATACCGGTGTCCGTTCGCAAAGCTGGATAAAGAGAATTCCGAACGTCCTCGGTTATACTTACCATATATATAATCTGCCATCCAAAACGTGTTTAATTGATGGCTTAAATCCACGCCGAGATTTCCTCCGGAAGTCCGCTTGATCGTTATATAATCCAAGACGATATCGATTCCTTCCCCATATCGCAAGCCGGGGTTATCGTGATATTCCACCCGTTTGATATCCTCCGGCGAGAGGGCCGCGACTTCTAAGGAAGAAGCCAACACGCCATTTATACGCAACTGAACGTTTCCATTCGCCATAGAGATACTTTTCGTATTCGGATCTACCCATAGACGAGGTAAAGACATCCGCCTTGTCAAATCCAAGCCATCCATCGAGCGCTGCATTTGGTCTTTAGAGGGGAATATAAGTTGACGGTCTTTCTTCCTTATAATCGAAGAGGCTTGAATGGTAACCTCATCCAAATCGATCGTTTTCTCCTCTTGCGCGTTTACCAAAAAGGCAACGCAAATCAATCCCACAAATAATACTTGTTTTCTCATAAAATTCAAATTTGATTCGAGACAAATGTAAGGAGGTAAACAGCTAAAATCGATTTATACAGGCAAGAAACTAAAGTGCAAGGCATTATGCGCACATACTGATTTACAAAGTATTAGCGAACGACTTAGAGAGAAAAGTTTATATTTGCCGTTTGAGCACTTATATTGCCGATGATATCCTCTTTCTCGTCCATACCCAGCTTATGGCGGATGTCCGTCTTGCGCTGATAGATCGTACGGACGCTTTGCTGGGTAACCACACTGATTTCTTTGGTAGAGAAGCCGGCGCATAACAAGCAGCAAAGCTGGATTTCTTTTTCCAGCAAACGCCCATCAGACAATCGGACCAGATGCGTATGGAAATTATCATAGACCGCATCGATAATCGGATACAGGTCATCCCATACCAAAAGCGTATCTACCGGGACATCCTCATTCGTGATACGAGTCATTTGCTGGAGCAATTCCTTATTTTGTTGCGTGGGAGTAGTCGCCATCAAGCGGATAACACCCAATTGCTGCAACAAGACCTTACGGAAAAAGGCACTATCGGGTTTCTCCTCCTCCGCTACGGATTGCCTCGATTCGTCCAAGAGCTGACGCAAGGCCTCCAAACGCTCCTCCATATCGATCAAACGGTTCCTTCGGTTACGGATATAGATGGAAACTCCACCAGCGACCAATAGAGAAAACAAGGAGACGATCACCAAGATAGAGAACGTGCGCTGCCGGCTCATCTCCAGACGAAGGTTCGCTTGGCGCAAACGGTTTTGGTCGATCAAGCGTTCTCGCTCCGCCTTCTCCGTTTGCGATTTCACGATATACAAAGAATCACAATATTGCCCTAATCGGGAAATATCCACCGGTTTATTTTCCTTTACGTCCAATATAAATTGATAGGCATAATTCAGCGCATGCGAGGCTATATCATCGCTGTGACTACGCTCCAAGTCTAACGTATTCTTCTCGATATACTTCCGGGCAGAATCCAGCTCCCCAAGATTGATCCAAGGCATAACATAGGATCCCAAGATTTCTCGTTCCGGATAACGTTCCTTCAGCAAACGCAAATAGCTGATAGAAGCCTTGGGATTAAAGTCATACAAGAAATCCGCATAATTGCGGGCAAAATGATGGGCATACCATTTTATATCCTTAGCCAAGGACGAATCCACCGCCAAACGAAGATAATAATCCGCCGAATCCCTCATTTGCAAGCGGCTATAACTCAACCCGGCCATATAATAGGCCATCTCCTTAAATCCGGCTTTTGGCGAAGCTTCCCATTCCTTCGAGTCCGCGATCGTTTCCCGATACAACCCCTCACCGAAAGTCATAGAAGTTAATTTGTCATAAAAACGCACAAGGTAGGTCGAATCCGAACGGGAAAAAGCGGAATCTATCGCCTCCCGGTACAAGGAACGCCTTTGTTCCAATCCCTTCCGGGAATCACCCATATAAATAGCCTTTACGAAATAAGCGGAAAGTAAAGGCTCCGAGGCATGCTCCTTATAATAATCCACGGAGTAGTCGATGAGTGAGTCGTTCACCAAGCTGCGATCCTGCAAAAGATGAAGCCAAGCAAGCCTCCATCCATACTCCGCCTTATCGCTATCCGAAAGAGCGGAAAGCGTTATTTGCTCCTCCAGCAGCCAAGCGGCACTATCTAAGTTATTCTCGTTTACCAACCGGTCCGCCTCCGCAAATTTTTCCCGGACGGATTTACCGCCACAGGAAAGCAACAGGCAGACACTGGCCAGAAATATGTAGACAAACCATTTCGTCATAGCGACAGAGATCCTAATTTCCGGCAAAGGTACATTATTTTCGGAAGCCCGGGCGATTCACCGATATTTTTATCCGTTTCGTCGATTCCTTTTCCCGCTCGGATAAGGAAGCCCTATCTTTGTAAGCAGACAAAGGGTTTATCTATGTTACAATTAAAAAGAAACGACTTATTGATCGGCTTCACGATATCCGTCTTGCTTAGTATTTTCGTGAACTTCGCCCTTCTGATGCGTAAATATGAGTTCGAGACCGGAAACCCGAGCATGGGTATCCAGCCTCCGGATCGCACCATGTATTATTTGCTAATCTGGTTCTTCGTGTTCTCCTTCATCTTATTTATTGTCAACAGCTTGATGTATAAGCTCGGGGACAAGCTTTTCCGCAGGAAAGAGTATAAAAGGGTATTGCTGGTTTGCGTAACTTGTATCAGCATCGCCTACGGCATGTTTCATCTATCGCCGGTTTTGTACACGGCCATTTTCGTAGAATGGCTTGGGGAAGATGGGCCCCAGCCAGCTACCCAGGATATCATGATCCGCATCGACCGGGGCAGGATGGCTACGCAAACCATCAGGTCTGCCGAACGCCGGGGCATACCGGTACCTCCCAAGCCTTTCACGGTCCCTAACTCTTTCATGACGGAGCATCTTTTCGTCTTCCTTACGGTTATGCTAAGTTCCGTACTAATCCGCCTGTTAAGCAGCAAGCAACAAATGAAACTGGAATATGAACAATTGAAGACCGAGAAGTTACAGAATTCCTATAACGCCTTGATGGGACAAATCAACCCACATTTCTTCTTCAACTCCTTAAATGGATTGAACGCCTTGATACAGAGCGGAGAAAAACAACAGACGTTGGCTTATCTGGATGAGCTATCCAACGTCTTCCGGTATATCTTGCAAAGCAACAAGAAAGAGCTGGTTACGCTAGCGGAAGAACTTCAATTCGTAAAGGCGTATACCTATCTGCTGAGCGTGCGCTACGAGGGAAAACTATTCTTCTCCATCCAAGCGGATACCCCTTACTTACTTTGGTATCTGCCGATATTGAGCGTACTCCCCTTGATCGAGAACGCCGTAAAGCACAACGTTATCAGCAAGCAATACCCGCTACAGATCGATATCTATACCACCCATGAGGACAAACTAATCATATCCAATAAAATACATCCTAAGTCGGAAGATAGCAAAGGTAGCGGTATCGGATTGAAGAACCTATGGGGGCGCTACCGGATGCTTACCGGAAAGGACATCCAGATCTCCAACCGCAAGGAATATTTCAAGGTCACGCTTCCTTTACTTAATAAACCCATTCACTCATGAAAGCAGTTATTATAGAAGATGAGACTACCGCCGTTAATAGCTTAAAGGCGATCCTAGCGCAAAATACGGTTACCCCGATCGAGGTGATCGCCGAGCTGGAGAGTATCGAAGAGAGCGTGGAGTTTTTCCGGACATCGCCTCATCCGGATATCATCTTCATGGATATCCATTTAGCGGATGGATCGGCGTTCAAGATATTCGAGCAGGTGGAGATAGATGCCCCGGTAGTCTTCACGACCGCTTACGATGAGTATGCGTTACAGGCTTTTCAAGTAAGCAGTATCGATTATTTACTGAAACCTGTCACGCTGGCCTCGCTGGAAAGGGCCTTGAATAAATTACGGCTGTTCGATACCGAGGAAAGGCTGGCGCATATCCGGCAAACGAACCGTACAATCCAGAGTCGCCACACGATCAAGAGCTTATTGATCATGCTGGCCGATAAATTCTATCCGTTACCAGTTGAGGAGATCCTTTATTTCTATACGGCCAACGAGAAAGTTACCGCCTATACCTTCGACGGAAAACAACATCCCGTAGACCGTACCCTCGACGCGTTGGGAGAGCAACTGGACGAGAGGCTTTTCTTCCGGGCCAACCGTCAATTCATCATTTCACGCAATGCCATCAAGGATATAGATCTTTGGTTCGGGAGCCGCCTGTCCGTCAACCTCACTTTACCTGTCCCCGAACGTATTATCATTAGCAAAACCAAGACCCCGGTCTTCAAGAAATGGATTCTGAGGGAAGAGGAATAATGTCTTTTCACCCCCTCCCGTAAGGCGATTCACCGACCCGATTATACCACTAATCGGCGCTTAACCTTTCTTTACCGAACTTTCCTGTTATTTTGCGGTACAACAAATAAAGATAAAAACACTATGCTGAAATGTATCACTTTCGACGGAGACACCTCGACCCTGAACACGCTCATGGGATATTTCGAGAAACTGGACAAGGCTTTGGCCGATGTTCACCAAGCGCTGAGCAAGGAGCAAACAGAACGCCCCATCTTCGTCCGGGAGGGCAGCAAGATCATCCGCCTCCGCCGGGAAGAGATCCTTTTCCTCGAGGGGTACGGCGATTATGTAAAGGTACACCGTATCAATGGCAAGCCCCTGCTCACGCAAGTCAGCTTGAAGCGGTTCGAGGAGTTTCTGGACAGGAATCGTTTTTGCCGGGTACATCGCTCTTACATCGTATCCCTCTCCCACATTAATTATATCGAGCGCAAGCGGATACGTATCGGCGAGGAACTGATCCCTATCAGCGATTCGTACCTGCCCGCCTTGATGAATAATCTGGCTCTCCAAGAGTAACCAAGAGTTTCATGCGGAAGAAACTTTTGTTTCTCCGTGACAAAACTTTTGTTTCCTAGTGAAGAAACTTTAGTTTCATAGGCAGAAACAAAGTATTTTTAAAAGATGCGCAAAGATAACGCAACCATGCTAAAAATCAAATAGTTATAAAACATATTTTTTAGCGAGGTCGAAAAAGGAAGCAAAGAAAAGCACATTTGGAAGTGAGTTGCGTTACCAAATCGTAACTCACTCCAAATAACCTCTACTCGCAATGTAATAGATTAATTTACAGCTGTTTGCCTACTTTTGCATAACATTAAATAACTCAACAGTAATTAAATTTGTAACTAAAAAAAGTTGAGTTATGAGAAGTACCTTCAAAGTGTTATTTTACACAAAGAACCAGTCGGTAAAAAACGGTAAGGCACCGATTATGGGCCGTATCACCATTAACGGAACCCAAGCAGGTTTCAGTTGCAAGAAAGAAGTGTCCCTAAACCTTTGGGAAGTCAAATCCAACCGGGCCAAAGGAAAATCAGAAGAAGCCCGTACACTCAATCAGGAGCTTGATAATATCAAAGCTCAAATCACGAAGCACTATCAATACATTTGCGACCATGACAGTTTTGTCACGGCCAAGAAAGTCTATAACCGTTACGTCGGTTTCGGGGATGATTACCACACCCTTATGGGACTTTTCAAAGAACAGCTTGAATCGTATAAGGAAAAGATAGGCAAAGGAAAGGCGGAAAGCACTTATCGTGGGCTGGTTGCCGACTACAAAAGTCTTCTGCTTTTCATGAAAACCAAGAAGAATATTGAAGATATAGCTATTGATGAACTTGAAAAACCGTTCATTGAGGATTATTACACATGGATGCTCGGAACGGCAGGAAATGCAAATGCCACAGCCTTCAATCGTGTCAATACCTTGAAATGGCTATTGTATATCGCACAGGAAAGAGGCTGGATACGGGTTCATCCGTTCGTATCCTTCGAGTGTGTCCCCGAATACAAAAGACGCTCCTTCCTTTCCGAAGAGGAACTGCAAAGAATAATTCATGTAGAACTGAAATACAAGCGTCAGCGTGCCATGCGCGATATGTTCCTGTTTATGTGCTTCACCGGTCTTGCCTATGCCGATCTGAAAGCCATAACCTATGACAATATCCATACCGATACCGACGGCGGCACGTGGCTTATGGGAAACCGTATAAAGACGGGAGTTGCCTATGTCGTAAAATTATTGCCTATTGCCATCGAACTGATTGAAAAATACAGAGGTGTGGATGAAAAGAAAGACTCCCCCGATTGTGTTTTCCCCGTAGGTGAATACAATACCATGTTCCTCAGCCTCAAAATCATAGGTAAAAAATGCGATTGCCGAACCGAAGTCACCCCGCATATCGGGCGTCACACGTTTGCTGTCCTTGCCATTCTCAAAGGGATGCCGCTGGAAACTCTGCAAAAGGTTTTAGGGCATAATTCCATTCTCTCCACACAGATATATGCCGAACTAATCAACCCGAAAGTAGGTGAGGATACGGATAAACTGTGCGAGAAAATCGGACATGTTTACAAACTTGCCATGTAGCATATCGGCAAAAAGAAACGTCCCCAAACCGGAGGACGTTTCTTTTCTTATTATTACCTTACTTTATTTTCTGAACCGCCTGAAGTCCCTATAATTCTTCTTCAGCACTTCATACAGTCCGCTTTCGGGATACAGCAGTTTCCCCCCGATAGTGGTATAGGGTACCGCCTTTTCATCCCTCAATGTTTGCAGCGTGCGCCGTGAAATGTGCAGCATGGCGCATACATCGTCACCCGTCAGATAATGCTCGTCCGCAATCGTTGGGCGTATCCGTGCCGTAGCATCCTCCACCGCTTTTCCCGTTCTCCTGATCCATCCGGTCAGTTCCTTGAACTCTTCCGAATCCCTTGTGATAATCTCCGCCATGTCTTTACTTTTTTCTAATCAGTCCGCTTTCCAATATCTCCTGAATATCTATTTCCCGGTAGAAGAATTTCCCTCCTACATTCGAGTAAGGGATAAACCCGTTATCCCGGTAGTTTTGGAGGCATCTTTTCGATATGCCCAGGGCCAGACATACGTCCTGCGCGTCCATTCATTTGTCCGGAACGGACGGAGCTATCTTTTTTTGAAAATCACTCATTTGAACGGCCAGCGTACTGACCAGCCTTCTCAATTCCTGATACGCGCTTGTTTCAATAATCGTCAGTTCCATATTAAAATCATTTTTAAGTTTCTGAATATGCGGCAAAGTAAAGCACATCTTACCTGTCTTCCAAACACCCGGAATCAGAGTCGCCCGTTGGCGTGCATTGTCCAGACAACACAAAAGCCCGTCCCTGCATCCACGCAGCAACGGGCCTTCCATCCTTTTAGTTGTCTTTCATTATCTTACATCTTTCTACCTTTACTCTTTTTCGGTATTTCTTTTCCAATCTTCATTTTCGGAACAGCATCTTCTTTCTGCCGTGTATCGGGAAATTGTTCACGCAATAGTTTTCCGGCCAGTTTCTTCGCCTGTTCCTGCATCTCATCATACACAGCCCATCTGTCCCGACCCAGCAGCTTCTTTTCAATCCTTTCAAACTTCTCGTAAAAACTGAAATTGTCCGGGTATTCATCTATTAGTCCATCCCTCGGATAACCTTTATCCATGATATACAGTAATGTCATCCGGTCGTAGTTATCCACGCTCCGGGCTAAGCCAAGCCCCTTCTCATTATCCGTCAACCGGGCATAATTCTCCCATGCAGGTGCAAGGTCATAGGTTTCAGAATCCGTCACATTCTTCAGTTCCGACTTGTTCCGGTACACCCATTGTTTCATAATGTCCTCCGGTTCCCATTCCCCGAAACAGTTACGGCAGCGGTTCACCTTCTCATCCATAATGGAAGGCCATCCTCTACATTCATGCACTGTCAGCCGTTTTATATCCAATCCGGGGTCAAAGAAACGATTTGCAATAAATTCATTCAAATAATCTTCACACTGCTTTTGTCCCTCCATATCCCGACTGAAGAAAAGTATTCCTTTGTCTGTTTCTATGGCAGTATAATAACGGTTCCCGTTTTTCAAATCATCCAGCATATCCTCAACGGCTTTCGGATTTTCTTTCATCACCTGCCACTCTGCTTCCAGAAGCATATCTTTCACCTTGTCTTTAGTCCCTGTTTTCAATATGTCCTCTTCATTCCATAACCGTTTGATTACCTGCGGAATCCAAAGTAATCTTTCAGGCATTATATCATGATACTCATACAGCACTTTATCCGCCCGTTGGTAGTAATCCTCGTTATGGTCTTTCATGATTGCAGGCAGAAGATACATCTCCGGCACATTATAATGCACTATTCATCCCGAAGGCATTTCTGTTCCCTTTAAAGCTCTTTCCACATCTTCCTGCATGAACTCTACCAGACCTTCCTTGCCTTTCCCTTTCATACTGATATGATAGGTACTGAAATTCTGATCCATTGCAATATACAGGCTGCCGCTCTCCTGCCAATTCCTGTCTTCTTTCTTTTCTATCTTCATCATATCATGTTTTTATAAGTTTATACTCTGTCCTTTCTTTTTCAACGGTATCCTCGTCTTCGCTTCCATATCGGGGAACCGCACATTATCCGGTCGTGTAACCAGCAGCGAAACAATCCGTTCCTGGTCCTTTGTCAGCGGAGCACTCATCAGCCGCAGGTTTCTCAGCCTGTTGAAGTTTCTCAGTGTCGGTGCCATGTCGCACCGCCCCGTGCAAATCCCGTATCGAAGTATAACCGGTGAAACCGTCTTGCAGTCCCCAATCTCCGCCCGGAGCTTCGCATCCAGCGGTGCCACCTCATGGAATCTCAATTCGTCAGGTTTCTTCTTCCCGTCAAAAAAATGTCCGGTCAGGTCGTTCAGAAACTCTTCCAACGCCTTGTCCCCTTTATCCGTTTTTCCCAGCAGCAATACTTTCTGCCCGTATTCCACTGCCGTACACGTAGGAAAAGCCGCCAGTCCGTTCCTTATTACGTCCCCGTCCATTCCGAAACGGTGGCCCAGCCGCTTGTAATCCTCGTTTTCCAGTAAAGCCGTATGTTCTGCCGATGATGACAGTTGCACGATACCCCTTTCCTCGCAGAATGCCGCATCCCTCAGTCTTACCACACCCGAAGGATGAATCCTTTCCCGTTCCAATACCGGCGTGAGCCGTTCCAGATAATCCGCATTGTCCGTACCGAGTATGGCAGGAATCATCCCCTTGTCCTCGAAGTCGAAACGGAACATTCAGTGATCGGGTACAAACTCCCTGCCTGCGGTATGGAACCGCACATTGTTGCTGATATAACGGGAGAACCCTTCTTCCCCTTGTCCCCTCATACTTAAATACACGGGACGGTAAAAAGCATCCAGCGTCATATACAGACTGCCGCTTTCCGCCGTTTGCATTTTCTTCTCTTCCATAAATTCTATATGATTAGTTGTTTCTTCTCTTTCTTGTCAGGAGTAACGGAGGGCACATGCCTTGCCTGCCGCTGTCCGTTGCCTTCCTTCCTGCCCGGTGCCTCACGTTTGGAGGCGTAGTCAGGTGAATTGCCGGTCTTGCACTGTTCCGAATGCCGTTCTGCCGGGAGTTGCATCTGTACGCTGCGGCTCACGCCCGTACCCAGCCTGAACTCCCCGTCCGTGATATGGAACTCCGATTGCAGAATATCCCTTGCCGTTACCTTCGCTTCCATCTGCAAGGCCGCATAGCCGAAATCATGTAACGACATCGGTGCCGATTGCCGTGCCTTAATGCTGTCCCCCAGCTTCTGTGCCAAATCCCTGAACTCATATTCATAACTGAACGGATGAAAATAGTCGGCCGTCACATGCCCGGCATACCCGTTTTCAGAGATATAGAGCAGTGAAGCCACATCATAATTGCGTGGCGAAATACCCAGACTGAAGTCTTTTGTCAGGCGGTCAAAGTTATTATAATCCGGACGCAGGTCGTATTTGTCCGTACAGACGGCACCTTGCAGCATCTCTTTTCCGGCCATCTTTTCCGGAGTGAAACTGAACTCCGATTTTCGCAGTTGCGCATCGGCACTTCGCAAATCGCTTTTCGCCAGCTTATCGATGCAGTTATCCGCCAGTTTCGCCACTTGGCGCATGGGAGCCTCTATCTCATACAGTTTCAATGTTTCCGCCCCTTTGGAGAAATTGAAGAATCCATCTGCCAGATGTTGCAGGTAACTGTTACGTGCTTTCATTCCCTTTTCACTGTCCGAGAAGAACAGCACGCCCTCATCCGTCGCCACAGCATACATCCGCTGTTTTTCGCCCGACAGTTTTTCATTGTTCCAGCCTTCCGCCTCGTTGTGCCGGATGAACTCTTTGTATTGCTTGTCTTTTTGCAGCGCCGCAGGCGATGTCCGGCGGCTGAACAGTTTCAATCCCGCTTTCAGCGTATAGGCCGCATCCTGCAAAGGAATCTGCCTTCCCGTCACCACCTTGTGTTTATGGATAGCAGGAACCAGCGTGTGGAAATACCAGTCTGTCAATCCCCCCTGTCGGGAAGGAATTTTCCCTTTGTCCGCAAAATCCGCTTTCAGAACCGTTCAGCCGGGCAGGTAGCCCCGTTTGTCGAAATTCTTCACCATCTTTTTGATATAGTCTTCATACGCTTTCGGCGTGGCATCCCCCGTGCGTACATCCACCGGAGTATTTTTTTCGTCCAGTGTAATGAACACGCTGCCCGGCCCTTCCGCTGCCTGCCTGGATAAACGGGCCATCCAGCGGGCCGCCCAATCTTTCAGTAGTCCCATAACTTTGATTTATTTACAGAAGTTTTATAGCTGCAAAGAAAACACTTTGACTGCCAAACCGCAACACCGGAGTCATGCAAGTCGCCCGTTGGCGGCTGTTGGCGTGCAACATTTCCTTACGCCAGCCGTTTGTCCAGCATCCGGTTGTAGCTATTACGCAGGGAGTCAATGAAGGGAGTAGTGTCCGTGCAGCGGTCAAATACTTTGCCGCGCTTGGTGTACAATGCGTTTATTTTCAGGTGGAACACATCTTCGAACACCCGGACAACATCTATCACCGTCAGCTTCCGTCCCTCTTCCGTTCCTACCGCGCCGGCAGCCATCAGTGCCGCCACCAGTTCTATCAGATCGCTGTCTGTGCCGTTCCAAGTCAGCGTTACGGCAGTTTTCCTGCCATTGTTTTCCTGCACCGCTTCCGTCTTGAACCCTGCCTGCATCCCGCCATGACGAAACGAATCCTTTATCATTTCCGCCTCCGCATCCAGCAGTGCCAGTGTCTTGCTTGCGAACACGTCATACAGCACGTGCCGCCCCTCATCGGGCATCCCGTTGCAGATACGCTGCATGAAAGCCAGTTCTATCCTTGTGTAGTTCAGCCGTCTTAGCCGTTTCATTAAGTCTTCATCCTGCGGAAGTTCCGCAAGAAGGTCTGCAAAGTTCTCGTAGGCGACAGGAAGTTCCCCTGCCGCTTGTTCCGTGCCGTTCATGTAAGCGGCCAACAGATTGAAAAGAGGTGTTTCTATCAACGTCTTCATTGTATCGCATTTTAGGTTTTACAGATTGTTCGCTCCGCCACTACTCATCCTGACTATCACAAAAACAAGCGTTATGCCATAAAACCAACGACTATAAATCGTTGAAAATAAATAATTTACAAAGTGGCTAAAAATGGTGTGTACGGAAAACCGTTGTGGACTGTCCGGCCAGTGTCCGTATTTCGGACATATTTTATCCTATCCGGTACTTCTCCATTTTTAGGTAAAGCGTACTCCTGCTTATCCCCAATAGCGTTGCCGCCGCCTTCTTGTCGCCTCCTGTGGCTTCCAATGCCCTCCTGATATTTTCCCGTTCTGTCCGCTCATTGTTCAGCGCATAGCCATCGGCCCTTTGGCGTTTGTCCGACAGATCCAAATCTCCGGCCACAATCCAACCGTCTTTGGCGAGTAGGGTGGCCCGTCTGACCACGGCTTTCAGTTCCCGTATGTTTCCCGGCCACGGATAAGCCTTCAGCATCCGTTGCGTTTCCCGGTCAAACCCTTTCACTTCCTTGTTCAGTTCCCGATTGGCGGCTTCCAGCATGAACTCCGCCAAGGGAATGATGTCTTCCGGACATTCTGCCAATAGCGGCACATACAGTGGAAATTCGTTCAGTCGGTGGAACAAATCTTCTCTGAATCGTCCTTCTGCTATAGCCTTCTCCAAATCCTCGTTGGTGGCCGCTACCAGCCGGATGTCTGTCCTCACTTCCTCTTTGCCGCCCACGGGCCGAAAACATTTCTCTTGCAACGCACGGAGCAGTAACATCTGCACCTCTGTTCCCAGATTGCCCACCTCGTCCAGAAACAGCGTCCCGTGGTTGGCGGCGGCGAACATGCCCGTCTTGTCTTCCACGGCACCCGTAAAGGCACCCTTCACGTGTCCAAACAGTTCCGATGCCGCCAGTTCCTTTGGCAATGCGCCGCAGTCCACTGCGACAAACGGTGCATCCACCCGTCCGCTCAATGCATGAATCTGCCGGGCCACATACTCCTTCCCCGTGCCCGATGCGCCGCGTACAAGCACCGTCAGCGTATCCACCGGAGCCACCAGACGGATGTGTTCCTGCAATTTCACCGCAAGCGGACTGGTGCCCCGGTAGTAAATCCACCCGTTGCCGCCTGTATCCTTTTTTTCCTTCATTAGTCCGGCAATCATCTCCAATACCTTTTCCGACTGTATGGGTTTGGGTAGATAGTCTGTGGCGCCTTTCTTCACGGCCTCCACCGCACCCGGTATGTCACCGTAGCTCGTCATGATCAGAAATGGCATCCGATACCCCTTGCTCTTTATCCATTCCAGCAGTTCCACTCCGTTGCCGTCCTGTAGGCGGAAGTCCGACAACACTAGCCCGGTTTCGTTTTCGCAGACGATAAACTCCTTCGCCGCCGTCACCGACAGCACATAACGGGAGTTAATTCCGTTTCTCATCAGCCAGTTGGCAACAACACGGGCGTATATTCGGTCATCTTCCACTACCAATACTATTTTCATTGCATATCCTCCTTTAATAATTTCTTTGCGATTTCCACCGCCTGCTGCACTGCCACCGCCAGTTCCCGCACCTCTGCGAGTAGGTCCTCGTCCCATACTTCTGGCGGCATCGCAGCCAGCCGTTCCAGTTCTGCAGCAGGGATGCCTATGTGCAGAGTTTCCCATAGCGGCGCCCCCTTGTGTATCAATGCGCTTGCCTTTCCATAGTCTTCCACCCCGACAGCTTCCTGCAGATCGGCCAGTGCCTTTGTTGTGTCCTGCACGAACATGCCCAGTACTTCTTTCCGGTCATCCTCCCCTTCCAGCAGGGGCGTGAAATCAGGCTCCTGCCGTTGCGGTGCTTTGCCGACTGTACACTCCGCCACGGCTGCCAGCAGTTCATCCATCGAAAAGGGCTTATGTAGGTATCCGGCAAAACCGTTTTCTTCCACCCGGTCCGTTTTCATATCCGTCCGTGCTGTCACTGCCAGCACGGGGATGTCTTTCGACTGTCCCAGATTACAGTTCCTCAGCAGGGCTAGTACCCCGTAGCCGTCCACCTCGGGCATCTGCATGTCTGTTATCAGCAAGTCATACAGCTCACTGCGCAGCCGTTCTGTCAGTTCAGTCATATTATGGCAGCAGTCGCAAGCTATACCGTGCCGTTCCAGCATTCGCCGAGTCATATCCGCCTGCATCCGGTCATCGTCTATTAGTATTGTTTTCAGTCCCGACATGCGGGCGTATCCTTCTTTCGGCCTGCCTTCCTTTTCCTGCTTTCCTGCTTCGGGCATGGGTAGACACACTTCAAAGGTGCTTCCATGGCCTTCCTTGCTTTCCACTCGAATAGTGCCTCCGAGCAGGCTGACCAACTGGGCGGTTATCGAGAGTCCCAGGCCGAAGCCCGGCTGTGTGTCCCCGGCATCCAGCCGTTCGAATGCCTTAAATATAATTTTCTGTCTGTCTTCACTGATACCCGTTCCGGTGTCACGGACAAAGAAGCACAGCCACCCGTCCGAATACCGTATACTCATATGAACATATCCCGTCTGTGTGAACTTCAAGGCATTTGTTAGTAGATTGTTTATTATCTGTGTTAGTCGTAAGCGGTCACCTTCTACCATTGTATTTACACCGTTGGTTTCTGTCGTCAGCCCCAGTCCTTTCTTGTCTGCCAACGGACGAAACGAGTATAACACATTCTCAATCAGCCGTCCGGGATGAAACGTTTCCTTGTCCGGCTGTTCCTTGCCTGCTTCCAAACGGTAGTAGTAAAGAAGATTGTTTGCTAGTCCAATGACATGGTGCGAAGCATTCAGTATGTTCTCCACATAGCGGTTGCGTTGCGCTTCGTTTTTTTCTTCTGGTATCAGTTCGGCGTAGCCGTTGATAGTATTCAGTGGGGCGCATAGGTCGTGACTAACTGTCAGCAGGATATTCTGTCGCGACTGTGATAGCTGTTTGTTCCTTCGGTTTAAGGTTTCCAATTCCATACGTATTTTATATTGCCGATTTATGTCCTTATGTATAACCATATATAGTAAGATAATGAGCAGAAAACCTCCAATACCAGTTTCCATTATCAGTAGGAAAGAATGGTTATGCAGAGTCTCTTGCGCTTGTAACTTCCGGCGAACGGTTTCAGTTTCCTTTTTCTCGAAACTCTGTATTAGCGTATTTATCCTCCCATTCAGTTGCCGATTTTTCCCTCTCAGGCTATCAATCCCGGAATCCAACCTTTCTTTATACAGCCCAGTGGTATCATTGATTTCTTTTTCGAGTGAATCCAGCACGGATTTAGGCAAAGTAGATGCGGTTTCTCCGTTTTGAGATACTTTAACGTCTAATGATTTTTCTTGTTGCAGAGCATAAGTCGATTTCTTTTTTTTCTTCTTTAGAAAATTCCAAAAGGAGTTTTTATTCTTTTTTGTATCATGGGATACAGTTAAAGTCGTGACTGTGTGGGGATGTATTTTCTGCTGTCGAGTTGGCTGGATAATATCAGGAATTTTTCTATGTACCATTTCACCCACATCAGGTGTATTCTCCAACAGATTGGATAGTGTAACCATCAGTCGTTCTTTTTCGATGAGTAAAGTACAAATCGAATTTATACATTTTCGCTGCTGATTATCTTCCTGTTTGTTTTTCAAGTTCTGTAACAGAGCAGTAACTTTCATGCGTTTTTTCTGGTAAGCGGTATAGTCATCCAATGTCCACCCCGAAACGAGTTCTCCCATGGCGGCTAAATCAAGTAATTGTATGAGAGTCAAATTTGTCATTTCCCGTTCTTTCCGCCAGTATATTTCCTGTCTTTCCATCGCATTTTTCTCTTCGCGTTCTTTATATACGAGATAGAGGATAAATAGCAAAATGAATGCCAGCAGAAGATATCCGGCTACAATCTCCAATTTTAATTTACTTGTATAATGAATGTTCACATTTATCATAGACAGATGATTTTTTGATTCGTATGGCATGAATTCAAAATGTATTCTGAATCCCGTCCGGCAGAAAATATAGTAAAATATCTGCCGGACGGACAATTGCTATTTTGGAAAAGTCACTGCAGCTCTGTTGCTTGTATATCTATCTCTTTAAGTAATGCAATTATTTTTTCAGCATTAATGCCGTTGCATTCAATCCTTAGAATCTTTTCCCAATCTTCGAAATCAACATTCCATTTTTTAATCTGACAGCAACTATTCAATACTTTTCCAACCCGTTTAATGTCCAGCCTTCGTGTAATAGAAGTTCTAAAAATGAGTATTTCATTTTCCATATCCAATTATTAGAGGATTAAACTTCCGCCTTTGTCTGTCTTTCCACCATGTGGGCAAAAATACCGCTCTTTTGTCTCAATTCCTCCGGTCTGCCTGTCTCAATCACTGTGCCGTCTGCTAGTACTACTATTTTGTCGGCATTGGCAATCGTACGCATACGGTGTGCGATGATGAGCACTGTCTTGTTTTTGACCAGTTCGGAAATACCTGCTTGAATCTTAGTTTCATTCTCTACATCGAGCGAAGCAGTAGCTTCATCCAGCAGTACTATCGGAGCATCCTTCAACAAAGCGCGGGCAATGGATATGCGCTGACGTTCGCCGCCGGAGAGGGTTTCGCCATTCTCACCGATAATAGTGTGGTAACCGTTCGGAAGCTTCCTGATAAACTCGTCGCAACAAGCCAGCTCGGCTACACGTATCACTTCCTCGTCCGAGGCATCCCGTCGTCCAATACGGATATTATCCATGATGGAAGCATTAAACAGGGTGACGTCTTGAAACACAATGGAGAAATGTTTCAGCAGGGTTTCCGGATCAATCTGGCTGATATCCGTACCACCCAGCAAGATTTGTCCCTTCCCGATGTCCCAGAACCGGGCAGCGAGTTTGGCAGTTGTACTTTTACCTCCCCCTGAAGGGCCTACCAATGCCGTAATTTCACCTTGACGGGCAATGAAAGAAACATCGCGTAACACCTGCTTGTCTTCCTCGTAAGAGAAACCGACATGATCAAAGGTGATATCATATCCGGTAGGTATGAAATCCGTTCGTCCTCCCTGCACCGGCATGGCTTCCATCTGCTTCATTCGGTTCAGTCGAACGTCGAGGAAGGTTAATGCGGCCAGATTATTAAGTACTTCGTTGATCGGTGCATAGATGCGGGAGGCAACCACCATAAATATCAGATAAGTAAACAAATCCACCTTGCCGGAAGCCAGTAATGCGGCACCTGCAATAATGACACTTGCCAACCCAAGTTTCAGAATACTCTGCGAACCCTGCACGCAGATACCGGAAACCAACTCGTTACGTGTCATTGTCTTCTCGTATGTATTGATTTTCTCATCCAGTTTGGCGAGATAATCCAACTCCCGGTTACAGGACTTTATTTCCTGAATCGTGTCCAGTCCTTCCTGTATCTGTTCAGTGACAGCGCGTTTGTTCAGATAATTATCCCGGCTGCCACGGCGCATTTTTTTCAGAGAGAAGAGCAAGATGGCTAAAGCGATAGGTACAACCCAAAACAGGGCTATGGCAATCTGCCAGTTATAGAACATCATGCCGACCGTAATCAGAACAATGCTGATAATGGAAGCAAAGAGCTGGGGTACGGCATGCGAAAAGGTGTGTTCCAGGTCCGTGCAATCGTCCATGATGGTGGCGGTCAGGTCGGACAGATTTTTCTCGCCGAAGTAAGCCAGGGGAAGCTTGCGCAACTTTTCCGCCAGTGAAATACGTCGGTTGGCACTCTCTTCATACACATTTATATACGTGCTGCGGTACTGAAAAATGGCAATTACATACATTACGACCATGAACGCCAATCCAAGTATGCTGTAATACATGACGCCATGAATGGCAGAAGACGACAGCATGAGTACCGAACGGAGCCAGTCTTCAAGGAACAGAAAAACATAGATGGCAGGCAGCATCAGTGAAATATCACGCAACACCGTCCAACATACTCCTTTACATAAATCCTTCGCGCCTTTGTCCGACAGTACAAAACGCGCTTTAATCCAGTTAATCATGACAAACCTCCTTTCCAATGGTCCAGCAAACGGATTGCCGGTATTCGTTCCACATTTTATTATAAATTCCTTGTTTCTCCAGCAGTTCGGTGTGTGTGCCCCGCTCAGCTATCTTTCCTTTGTCGAGGACGAGAATTTCATCCGCATCGGTGATACTCGTCAGTCGGTGGGCAATCATCAGAACCGTCTTACCCCGTGTTAGCTCTGCCAAAGCACGCTGTATCAAGTGTTCGTTCTCCGGATCGGCAAAGGCAGTCGCTTCGTCCAAAAGAACGATAGGAGCATTCTTTAGCATAGCCCGTGCTAGGACTATGCGTTGTTGCTCGCCACCGGAAAGATAGGTACCTTCAGTTCCAATGCGGGTATTCAATCCCGCCGGAAGGCGGTCGATAATTTCGCGGCATTGAGCCATGTCCACTGCGTGGTTCACTTCGTCCAAACTTGCATCAGGTTTTCCATAGGTAATATTCTCCAATAATGTAGTTTTGAACAGACGGGGATTCTGAAATACAAAAGAGACATTGCGCATCAATTCCGCAGGTTCAATGTTCTTCACATTGGTGCCACCTATCAGTACGCTACCATCGGTCACTTCCCAAAAACGGGGGATGAGACGGGCAATCGTTGTCTTTCCTCCGCCCGATGTTCCCACAAGCGCTGTCCGTTTTCCTTGTGGAATGGTAAAGCTGATGCCATCAATAGCCTTCCGTGCAATTCCCGGATAACTAAAGGATACATTGTGAAAACGGATATCGAACCGTCGAAGCACTTTCGGGTCCGTATTTACTGAAAACTGTTCGTAAGCGGTCAGATTTTCCAGGCGGGTGATCGCTTCATGCGCTTGTCCCAGCGCCTCGTTCAGGTTCATGCACTTCATGATGCTTTGTGCGAAAACGGGGGTAATCAGGACAAACAGGAAAAAGTTAACAAGCACGAAAGAAACCGTAGCTCCGGTAGAAAGTAAGATGGCAAGCGGAGCAAGAAAGAAAACAAAACTGTTGAGAATGACCATGTAGCACGACACCGGTTTCTCCCACAGGTTGGTGTAATCCGATGCCATTTTTTTATAGTTCATGATGCTCCGGTAGAAATTCTTGAACGAAAAAATGGTTTGCTGAAAAACCTTCACTACGGGAATGCCCCGTACATATTCCACCGCTTCGGTGTTCATGTCCTCCAGCAGCGTCATATACGAAGCCATGAATTTCTGTCCTTTGGTATTCATGGAGTAAACCATAACGCCTGCTGCAATGACGATAGGCACCATACACGCCAGTCCCAGCTGCCAGTCGAATATAAAAATCAGGATAATAGCTGCAACTGGAACAATGAACGTTCCTGCCAAATCAGGCAATTGGTGGGCAAGGAAACTGTGGGTGATGCCTGCATTATCGTCAATAATCTTACGGATGCGCCCACCTGTATTGAGGTCGAAGAATCCGAGAGGCATTTTAGTAATCCGGTGCATCGCTTCCCTGCGTAGATTCGATTCTACACGGAAAGCTGCCAGGTGCGAACACATCAGGGCGGCAAGATAGATAAGGACACCACCTACCGCAAGTACGGCAGCCCAACAGGCATAGGTAACGATGTGTCCCGAAACGGCTACATTTGTAACAGCGGTGGAGACTATTGTGGCAACGGGACCGTCTGTACCGGCGGAAATGATGTCGGGTTCCAGTAATTCCCGCACAATCATCCAAATCAGAATGAAAGGTATCAATCCTGCCAGCTCGCTCAGGACTGACAATACCATTGCTATGGGCAGTAGTATTTTCCGGTTACCCATATAATGCTGAAATTTTCTAAGTGTATTCATCTTTGTTAAATTATTGAATAATCATTATTTAATCCGTCTGGTTCAGAAGCTATACTTCAGTTTGAGCCATACTTCGGAGCTCCTGTCGTACATGGCAAACATCCCGGCATCGGCATGGAACAGATCGTAACCGACCAGGACGTGAATCTGGTCGGTAAGGGCATAATCCGCACTCAGACGGTTGTAGATGGCGGCATTGGAAACATCTATGTAGGCGAATGTCGAAAGGTTCAGCGTATTATGCAGCAAGTCTTTCGAAAGGCGTACGGTAGCCATCCCCGAATTGCGGTAAGAGGCTATCTGTGGTGTATAATTACTGATGTATTTATGGGAGTATTGCAGGCCCACGTTCCAGTCATCGCCCGGATACCAGTCAATACCTACGAGTGCATTCAGCGAATTGGCTGTCGACACTCCGGCATTAACGGGCGGGTCCTGCGCTTCACCCAGATATTCCGCCACCTCCGCCCGGAGTACGAACTTGCCTAACGGTACGGACAAGTCAGCCCCCAGCATGGTCATGCGGCGGTATTCGCCTTCGCAGGTAAGGGAGGCGCCATCGCCGGATAGGATTTTCCGGAAGACGGGCATCTTGTTGAAGGTGCGAAGTGCGTAGAACGAAAAATCCACGCCGCTCAGATAGACGCCGAACCGTGCTCCGAACTCGATGTTCTTGAATTTTTTATCCGGTGTTCTACCTACTGACAACGTATAAGGGATGGTCATACCGGGCAAAGTCACCGACCACGGGTTTTCCGGGTCCGTAGGGAGTTCATAAAAGGAACTGACAGGAATCAGGATAGCCTCGGCACTCCACTTGTTACGTACATAGCGCAGGCGTACCGCATTGACCGGAATGCGGATATCGTCATAATCCTGCGCCAGATATTCCGTGAAATCCATTGGTGAGATGATATCCGTCAGACGCATGGCGTCCGCCACTCCCCAGGTGATGATTTGCCGTCCGGCACGTATGTCCCAGGCATTTTTGGAGTAATAGAGATAGGCTTCACGCAGAAACAGTCCCGTCTGGTCTTTCAGTATGCCGTTGTAGACGGCGTTCATGGAGACAAACATTCCCGCATTTCCTTTTTCAAGTGTCAACTCCCCACGAATCCGGGTACGGGAGGACATCCAGTCGTTGGGGCTTTCGGTGCGCAGTGCGTGATAGGTGTCAATGAATCCTTTCACATGGGCTTGCAGCCGCTCGTCCTCCCCCTGTGCGGAAACGAGGGAGAAGGCGAAGCAGCAAAGCAAGGCGGATATTATACTCTTTCTCTTCATATTACAATCCTTTTTCCAGTTTAGCCACCGTGAAGAGGTTGGCGTCAATCTTCATGTCATATTGCGGATTAGTGATGGCTATCACCGTCTTATGTCCTGTCTGAACATTCGACATTTCCATGCGGTGCTTGGTCCAGAAACCTTGCACTTTGGTGATATCCGATACAATAAGCACCCGGTGAAGGGCATCAAGCTTGTCGTAGTATTCCGTACGCACACCTGTCAGGCAATCCTGCTGCACCCAGGTCACTTTACGAGAGTAAATCTCCCGCTTGTCCACCGGGCGGGATTCCACTACCCAACATTTATGTCCTTCGTACATTTCTTCGCGCAACAACTGGTGCGTGTCCTCGTCTACATTGCGGCTTCCCATGTCGTCGTACGTAAAGTCGGTTCCCATAAAATAGTCCGTTTTGGAGGAAGAACCGCTTACGCGCCTCGTCTTCTTCATGGCAGGCAGGTAGAGCCATTTGTCGTCCTCTTTGCCGACGGCATCGTAGTCCCATGTCAGGAATCCCGTACCTTTCACATCTCCGGGATAAGTAAAGTACATCACTTTCTTTTCGTCCTTACCTACATCCATCGACCATGACACAAGCTTGCGTTCACGTTTACTGCCGTTCTTTTTCAGTAGTGTAAGCTCCATTTCCGCATAACGCGTATCGCCGTCTGGACGGTCTTTCATACGTTGCATTATCTCTCGCCCGGTGATGTTTTGCGCTTCTGCACAGTAGAAGAAGAACATCATCCCCAATAATAACATCATTTTTGTTTTCATCGTTTCTCATTTTTAATTGTTAGACTTTTCTTTTCCAAATACATGGCAGCACTTCACCAATACCGGCGTAATGAACAGGTCGGCAAGCAAAGCGGACATAATGCCGATGATTGCCAGCAGTCCGAAATTGTAGAATTGCAGGCAGCTTGAATCCATAAATCCCGCAAAGACAGCTGAGGTTATGATAGAGGTGGTGACAATGGCTACACCCACAATGCGGAATGTCTGCCGGACTGCCATGTGGTAATAACCTGTACGGTCGAACTTCAACTTGGAGTGATTGATAAAATGAATCGTATCGTCTACCGCCATACCCAGCATCATGGGAATAATGGTTGCCGTCATCATGTCGAGCGGAATGCCCGCCCATCCCATATAGCCGCCGACGAATATGGCAGGAGCGATATTAGGTATCAATCCAATCAGTCCGATGCGGACACTGCCGAATACAATCATCAGGATGACTCCGATAATGAGTACGGAAATCACGAACGACTGCACTTGCCCACGCACAAGATATTGCATCATGGTGGTAAACTGCGGAAGATTGCCCACGGCCGTTACCTTAGCGTTTGGAAACAGTTCTGCTGCCTTCTGTTGGATGTCTGCCAATTCCCTTTCCGCCTCTGCCGAGTTGTAATCGTCCATTTCCACCATCAGCCGGAGACGCCGGTAGTCGTAATCCATCCAGTACTCCGATTCGCTTCCTCCGGCATTCTCGTAAAGTAAGAGTAACTGCGCCACTTCTTCTTCGCTGTCGGGGATACGATAATGCCGTTCGTCGTTGCCGTTGAGTGTCTGGTTGAGGTCTTTCAGTATGTCGAGTATAGAAGTGGTACGCTTGGTAAGCGAATAGTTTTCGGCAAGATGCGCCATTTCATCCAACCTCTTCAGATTCTCCGGTGTCTTGGCCATGCCTTCACCGGGAAAATCAATCATGATGTCGTAGGAGTACAGCGAACCCAGTTCCGAATGGCTTACGTTGAGCAGCTTATCAACATAAGGAACTTTCTTTCCCATGGTACGCTCCATATCGAAAGCTGGTTCCACACGGAACACGCCTATGCCAAAAGCGATGCACAACACGGCGGCAACAACGATAATTCCGGCGGAGTGTTTCAGGTCGAACTCACCAATACGCACAATCAGCCGTGACCAGCGGGTGTCACTTTCTTCTGTAAAACCTTCTTTGGGCCTTTTGTCCCTGCCGAATGACAGAAGCACCGGAGTGACAATCAGAGTAGTGAGCAATACAAACAATACGCACATCGAAGTATTGATACCGATATAGGCAACGGGACGTATGGCGACGGCGAGGAAGGAAAGCAGTGACACAATCGTAGTCAATCCGCAGAAGAGAATAGGCCATCCCGTTTCCGAAATGGTTTCTATGACAGCTTTCCGCCGTTCGCCATGCACCATCATCCGCTTGTGGAAGAAGGTAAACAAGTGGATGTTGTAAGCAATGGAAACGGCAAAGGCAAGTATGACAGGGATAATGGACGTAGCGGAATCAACATATAACCCGAATTCTCCTGCAATACCGAAAGTTATCAGCAACCCGCTTGCTGTAGAAATAAAGGGAGCTATGACACCTCTTACAGAGCGCGTCATCAGCAGCATAACAACCACGCATATCACCATGGCAAACATAGCCAGATGCCCCATTTCCGAACCGATAAACTTCACCTTCTGCTGGCTGATGAAAGGCATACCGGTCGCCTCCGGGTGCAGGGAGGCATACTGAGGTTTGGCGATAATCCTTTCGACTTCGGCTCCGGTCTGGATATCCGGCGAAACAGTTGTTGTCTTTTTCCATATCGAATCGGCGGGGAACGGGCGCAGTTTGATGACAATCCATGAGAGTGTTCCGTCCTTTGATACCAGTTTGCGTGCCACGTTCGGCTTGCTATAAGCTCTTGTACGTATGCTGTCCAGTCCTGCCATGTCACCCGGTATTTCCTCCGGCACAATCTGTTCGATAGCCATTCCCTCTTCGTTTCCTACCATGAATTCGATGTCTGTGAGCGAAGTGATTTTATCCACATAGGATAAGCTGTCGAGCAGTTCGTTCGACAAGGCACGGAGCGTTTCAAGAGTCTCCTTTTGAAAGTGATTGTCGCACTGCGTCAGTATTCCTACAAAGTAGTCATTTCCGAAATGCGCTTTGAACTCATTGGTTTTGACCAGCATCGGGTCTCCTTCGATAAAATAATCATCAAAGGAAGTCTGAACTACCATTTTTTTTACTCCGCAAACGGATAGACCGATGACGACGGCAAACAGCAGTAACGCCAGCCAGCGGATTTTCAGCAGATGGCTCGCCATCTTGCCAAACTTTTCATTAATCTTTTCAATTTTCATGTTTCTCTTTATTAATTAAATTAGTAAATGTATGTTTCTTCCTCAAAAAAGAACGATGTTCAAAATCGTTCTAAAAAAAGAAAGAGCTTACATATTCGTAAGCTCTCTCCAACCAGCCAATTCAAAGGCCACATATTCTGTCACTATTCGTTCCTGCTCGTCAGGTGCCGGATGGTATAGGATACATTCCTCCAGCAAACTAAACATCCACACTGTATGCAGATGGATAGTAAAGTCGGACACGTGCAGCTTCAATCCGGGATGTTCGTTCCTCATACGCTTCGCATGTTCCTTCACAAGCGCCGTAGAATGTCCGGTAAACTGCTCCTTGAACTTTTCCAGTGACGAACCTTGCGAACGGAATAGCAGCAATTCCATTAGTCGTCCATGCCTATTGATAATCCGCAGATACTCTTCGGTTGTCTGGCGCAGATAATCGGGGGACCACATATTATTCATGTCCTGGCGTCCGCTACCATGATGTTTCTGCAAGGTAATTTCAAAAGCTTGTGTCACCGGTTTTACTATCTCACAGAATATTTCGTCTTTACTTTTGAAATAGTTATAAATATTGCTCAAACCGACACACGAAACATCAGCAATCTCCCGCATGGAAGTTTTAAGAAAACCTTTCTGCATGAAAATGCGTTCTGCTGTCTGCAGCAGTTCTTTCCGTATATTATCTTTGGTTATTTGCATATCTCGACTAATAAATAATGGGTGCAAAAGTACAGGAAAAGAGGAGGGTAAAATTGAATATGCGGGAGTAAGAATTAAACGATAAGGAGTTTTTGGGAGCAATGGCATTTTTGGTCTCTTCTTTTACACGGTTGCGAAAACGGTTGACAGTGATAAAACCCGTGCTTGTGAAAGTCTGGGCTTTGCGCATAAAAAGAAGAGGATGTGCCAAATGAGAGGGCACTGAAAAAATGATCTTGTATTTGGTGGGGATGAAAGTTATGTAGACGGTTCTCCTGCATATATCAGGCAGGCAGTGGAAAAAAGTCTCAGTCCTGGCACAAAGTGGAAATATCATACCGATTCCCGGAACAAAACGAATCAAGTATTTGGAAGAAAATGCAAAGGCTGCTGATATTGACTTATCAACAGAGGATATAGCAATGATAGAGAACCTTTTAAAGCAATATCCCAATATTGGTTATCGGTACAACGAACATAGTTTCAATCCTATAAACAAGTAACCATAATTAAACCGGAAGTTCTGCTTAGCTTGTTTTCTGGTAGAATTTCCGCTATACACCGAGTTTCTTACAGAATGGTAGGAAATAGAATAAGTTAGAGTGGTTTAGAGAAGAAAAAACAGGAATAATAAAGCAATCGTTTACTTTATCCATATTCCATAAAATAAAGTCATCCTAATATTTCTTTCATCATCTGTTTGAGGTAATTTTGTAACCAGATATAACAAAAACATTATGGATATATACGAAAAACTAAGAAACGGAGAGCCAATCAATACCAAAGACTCAAAGGAATTCAAAGAGGTGTTATGGCCGGAAACAATGAGAAGTCGTACGCTTTGTCAGAAAATAAATTCACTGCCCCCATTTGACGATAAAGTGAAAGTTTTGATTGACGAATTGTTTGAAGGCAGGATGCCTGAATCCTCCAAGATTTCCACACCCATACAGATAGACCGCGGACATTGCGTATCAATAGGTGAACGGGTGTTTATCAACGAAGGGTTGGATGTGATGGCCGCCGGAAGCATTACAATAGAGAATGATGTATTGATCGGTCCTCAAGTTACGATACTTACCTCTAACCATGATTTCAAGGATTTGGTTATATTAAAAAATAAGCCGGTAGTCATCAAGGAAAGAGTATGGATAGGTGCAAAAGCAGTGTTATGCCCAGGCGTCACTATCGGTGAGGGCGCAGTTGTCGCAGCCGGAGCCGTGGTGACAAAAGATGTCGCCCCGCATACGCTTGTAGGTGGAAATCCAGCTAAATACATCAAAGATATATAACATTATCTTTTCTTCAAGCCCGTCGCATACGAGTTTGTTGGAGAGATTTTTATAAGATATTACATTGTCTCATTTTCAGGAAAAACAATATTGGTATGGAGAATAAAAGTGTTACAAGAACCGATCTTCTGACGGTTCATTTGAGTGAATTTCATTGTATATCAAATGTAGAAATTAAGCAGATTGTTATTCCTCCAGCGGGAAAAGCGGAGTATCATTTGCATCCCTGCCCTGTTATTGGCCATGTCGTTTCGGGTAAATTACTATTTCAAGAAGAAGGTTCTTTACCTAAAATTCTCCACGCAGGTTAGGCATTCTACGAACCAAAGAACCAACCAATACTGCACTTTAACAATGCATCTGACTATGAGCCTTTAGTCTTTATTGCATACTATCTGCTAGAAAGTCACGAAGATATGATTACCTTGCTTCCTCCACTAGAAGAGTGAAGCAGGGTAATTTATCCTACAGACTACTTTTCAGCTTTCATCACTGCAAAATCATAATATTTGTACAGACAATCCACATTCCTGAATCCAAATTCAGCTAACCAGTTTAATTGAGTTTCTAAAGTTGTTCTCTTGTCCAGCATTACTCTTTCCAATGCTTGCTTTATCACTTCATCGGACAGTCCTGATATTGTAATCTTATCCACCCAGGTACTATGATATACTTCGGCCAAGTGTTCATTGGAAGCCAGAACTTGTTCTGCATGGAGAAATATCCCGCCACTTTTTAAACCCTGATAAATCTTCCGATAGAGATTTATTTTATTATTGTCTTCCAAATGGTGAATGGCTAAAGAGGAAATCACAGCATCATATTGTTTATTAGCAAGATGTATGTCGTTTATATTAATTTTGTTAGTCTTTACATTGGGATAAGCTCCTAAACGTTGCTTCGCCATCTGCAACATTTCGTTTGAAATATCTATTAACTCTATGTGTGCAAGGGGATATTTTTGAAGGACCATAGCTGAGAACAGACCTGTACCTGCACCTATATCCATTAATACAGGTTCTTCATTTTTTAGTACTAAATTTTCAATTGCTATCCCATAGAAATCATCAAAACATGGAATTAATGATTTCCTTTGCTTATCGTAGTCATTAGCTACAGCGTCAAATTGCTTTTCTATATTCTTCATATCTGGTTTTATTTTAATATGTTACAAAGTTAGTAAGCTATCTGTGATTAAAAGCTTCTCATTGGTTCATATTCCAGGCTAATTGACACAAATTGAAAAAGATATATTTCATATTATCAATCAATATCTGAAGATAAACGAGTTTTGTAAAATAATGCGGTTTCTCTTCATTTTCTGATAGTGACAAATTATTTACCAGTTTTTTCCTGTCTGTACTCTTTGGGACTTGTGCCGTATTTACGTTTAAAGGCATTTGTAAAATGCGAAGCTATGCCAAAGAAACTTATCCAATAGATGGGCTACAGATGTTGCCAAAGTGTATTTATTGAAACACCTTGAAAGCAAACGGATAACCTATCGTGTTGATAAGCGGCACGCTGTTCGTTTCCCCCGTAGCGGAATCGTACAGGTAGAAACCGTTGCCCGTATCGGTTGCCAGACCGAACAGCACACTCTTTCCATATTTACCCACAGCAGTGGCGTAAATATTACCTCGGGGGATATCCAATTTCTTTATTGTCTTCTTCTTTATATCTATTTCCAGCGAAACCACCACACGGTCTGCCGAATAATTTGGGTGCGGTCCGTAATACCCCATCGAACTTGCCGTGGCATAGAGGATGCCGTCTCCACCATATACCATGTCACGCAGACAGTCCAGCGGATAGTCGATACCGTCGAAGGTGCGGTCGGTCACGCAAAATTCGTACTCCGGGTCAAACTCCGTCTCGCCTGCCTTGATGCGCAGCAACCCGCCCTTGTGACCCAGATAGCTCAGCCCTGCCATGCAGTTGATGTAGATATCCTTGTTCTCATCCATGAAGATGGAGTTGGCATCACCCATGATATTGGTGGGCATGGAGTAGCCGCGGGAGTCGGTAATCACCTTCAGTACCTGGTCCGTACGGGTGTCAATGATGACCACGTCGGACTTGGCGCGGTTCTTGTCGGGAGTCATGCCTCCCACAATCTGGTTGAGCCCCACGTAGAGCAGGCCGTCGCGGATAAGCATCATGGCAGGGTCAGGGTTGCCGTCGCCCACACCATAGGGGGAGAGGTCGATTCTGCCGGTTTCCTTCATGGTAGTGTGGTTGAGCAGCAGGATTTGCCCCAGTCCGCGCATGGCTACGTAGGCTTTGTCGCCTTGCGTGACCAGGGAAATGGCGCCCGAACCTGCCGCACAGGTGTAGGTGCCTTGCAGAATCAACTCCCTGCCTGCACGAGAGTATTTCTTGATGACGTCCGTTTCGGTAGTAAGTCCGGGCAGGTCGAAGACATCGCCTCCCACCACCACGGGGGGCGTGGCAAAGGCGGTGGGGCGGGCATACTTGTTGTTGTACGTGCCCGCATCGATGTTTTCGATGAGCTGGGTGTAAACGCTGCCGGTCATGCCGGAAGTATTGGGGATGCGCGTGGAGAGCAGGATGTTGCCCTCGCCTGTGGGGATATGCTTGTCGTCATCATCGCATGCCGTAGTGACGGCTGCTGTCAGCAAGGCAAGCGGTAAAAAGTAAAATAGGCTCTTCATATCTTTCTTTCTATTTATTTATATGATTACTTCCAAATGTAACGCAGCTTGACGGAGAAGTTGCGCCCGGGTAGCGGGCGGTTGAACTCCGAAAATATCTGTTCTCCGGTGATGTTGTTCATTTGAAATTTGACGAAGATGGTCCGATTACAAAAACTGTGTTCCACTCCGGCATTGAGTGTAGTAGCCCGGGGTATCCGCCGTTCCTGATAGATGCTTTGTTCGAAGTCGTACAAGTACTCGTCCACGTATGAGCAATCGGCAAACAAGCGCGTGTTCTGCCCCTTCCCGCCAAAGAAGTTTTCACGGTGAAGTTCGACACCTGCATTGGCAAATAAATAGGGGATATTGGGCACACGGTCACCTTTTGTAGGGTTTTCTACCGTAGAACCGGGCTGGTATTTGCGGGTGTCACGTAAATCCTGATAAGTGACGTTACCCCAGAGATACAGCCAACGGGTAGCATCCCACTTTACTTCCAGTTCGGCGCCCAATGTGCGCATCTTGCCGAAGTTTTCGTATTTAGACTGCAAGGCACCCCCGGTGAGGCGGATCATATCTTTCAGGTACATGGCAAAAGCGTTTACTTCCAGTTGGAAGCGGTTACTGCTTTTATTGTTGTCATACATAAAGCCGAGGTTGAGGCTTGTATTGTGTTCAGGATTCAGGTTGCCGGCAGGCTCTATCAAGAATCCGTCGCCTATCAGTTCCTGCTCCGAGGGCAGGCGCACATCGTAGGACACAGAAGCTTTTACCAACCACTCCGGGGTGAAACGGTAACGCAGCGCCTCGCTGAAGCCGAAATCACTCTTTTTGTTGCTAATTAGTTGGGGGGTGTAACCGTCAGACCCGAGGTCGGGGATGAGACGGGTTTCCATATTATAATAGTATAAACGTCCTGTCAGCATATTGGTGAACTTACCGTTGGGCGTGCTGAACTCGTAGGAAAGTCCTGCCACCCAGTTGTGTATCTTGCTGTTGAACGCCGACTGATAGCCCACAATTTTGTCGCGCAGCGTGTCCTGCGGAATCCCTCGGGCAAAGCGGTACTGGGAACTGAGCGTGAGGCTGTGCTGCGCATTGATGACGTAGTCCAGATTAGTGCGCTGGAACACGGTGAGCGTCTTGTTATTGGAGTTGTATCCGTTTATTTCGCCTCCGTATCCGCTTACCGGGGCGTAGGGCGTACCGTCCCAGTCATAGCGTGTGCTTGCCGTGTCGCGGAACTGGTAGACGGAATAGGTCAGCGCATTGTTCATATCAAGCCGCAATCCTTCGAGTAGGAAATCCTTCTTCTTGATGTGATTGTTGAATACACCTATCTTACTGTGGCTTTCCGCCTCGCGGATATTATACTCGATACCTTGTATCTCCTTTTTAGAGGTAATAAAGATACCTTCAAACTCCACCTCGTCAAACCACCAGCGGGTGGAGACGAACGTTCCACCCAGTGTCAGTTTCTCGTATCCGTCATGGTCACGGTTGATATACCGCCCTTCCTGCAAGGGCAGTTCCATGCGGTAATCATTGTCGGCATGGGTGTAATATCCACCGATGCTGCCTTTGTAGCCATTTTTGTTGCGCCGGAAGGTAAAGTTGGCTTTGTGCGTGTTGAAGGAACCGAAGGAATAACTGGCATCGGCATAACGCGCCGGGAACTCTTTCATCACAAAGTTCACCGCTCCGCCTATGGAGCTTCCTCCCAGCCGTGCCGGAACCACGCCTTTATATATTTCGATGCGCTCGATAAAGTCGATGGGGATGTCGTTGATATCAATCGCTTCGTTGTTGTCGTTCAAAGCAAGATCGTCCATAAAGTAACCGATACGTTTACCTTCCAACCCACGTACGGAAAGACGCGAGCTGCTGCCTTCGCCTCCCGACATACGAACTTGCATACCGGATGTTTTCGACAGGACATCACTGATGTTACCTACTATACCTTTCATATCTTCCATGCTAATGACTGAGACTGGCATTGCTTTCTCATGCGTCTGGTGTGCTTCGGATTTACCCATTACTGTCACTTCTTCCAACTGCTCTGACGAAGGTATCAGTGTCATATCCAGCGTTGTTTCTTTACGACTCAACGCAATCTGTTGCGTCCGAGTTTCATATCCAAGATATTCCACCGAGATCTCATACGTCCCAGACTTAAGATCGAGTTGGTATCTTCCTTGATTATCACTTGTAGTGCCTTTTTGCAGGGATTTAATGTAGACTCCCGCTCCAATAAGTGGTTCTCCGGTACTCTTATCGGTGACTTTTCCTTTCAGGGTGGCCATTTTTTGTGCCTGGACATATGGGGAAGCACCGCTCAGAACCAATATGAGAATTAAAATGATTCTATTCATATTCTTACTTTATTACCTTATATACTCTAATTTCCTAAAACGCTGCAAAGGTAGCGGGGAATGGTTTTACCCAAATTAAATATCAGGGAGTAAGAATTATACGAGAAGGATAAAATTCTCATCTTCTGTCTTTTTTCAATTAAATTACGAAATCTGACACACCCTCTCCTGAAAAACTATTTATGAAAAGCCTTTGGGACTTTTCTTTATTTGGTTAGAACGTCACATCCATTTTTAGTACAAACGTGCGTGGAGCAGCAACTGCCATCGGACGATAGCTGTATTCTTTATTCAGCAGGTTGTTTACCATAAACTGGAAAGCTACTTCTTTGGTTGCTTTTACTCCGAAACGTACGTCAACGGTAGCATAGTCCGTGTTGTGCTTGTTCCAGTAGGTAGCAAGTGTTTCTCCTTTAGATTCACCAAAAGCGACCAAGCGTACATAATCCATTAAGTCCTTCTGCACTTTCGGGCGATCGTCCATCATCAGATAGTCCACAGCAAGTATCTGGCTTTTCCATGCCACATTGCCCCCTACATTGATACGTTTCCACTGGAAATCCAACGTTGCTTTCACGCTATGTTTCGGACGATATTTCAGATACTTGCCCGTGTTCGATTTTTCTTTCATTTGAAGCGGGTCCGTGTATAAATTTTCCACGGCATTGCGTTCCTGATAGTCCGCGTCACGAGGTTCGGTGTATGTGTATCCGAGATTATAGAATAACTTTGTATTCTTATTGAAGTCGTACACACCGTTCGTATTGATTTCCATACCGTAGATCTGTGCTTTCGATACATTGTGGAATTGAGCGCCGATACCGAAACCCTTCTGGTCGAGCAACATCTGTACAGCGTCACCAATACTGTTTATCATTGTGTTGTCTGCATTGTTGAACAGCCCGAATTGGAACTCAATCATATCTTTATATTGTGTATAGAATCCGGCAACATCGACAAATCCCTGAAAATTGCCTATCTTATATCCTTGCTTGAATCCTAACTCCGTATTAAATCCTTTTTCTGCTTTCACGTCCGGATTGGGATAAATGCCTACTCCTCCGATGTCCTTGCGGAGATACTTTTCGTTGATGGAAGGATTGCGGTAACCTTGCCCGAAGCTGGCACGAATGAAGCTGTATTCAGCCAGTTGGTAATTCAGCCCAGCGCGGAAGACGGGTCGGAACGGGATTTTGGTTCCAAGCACTTTTGTTTCCGATTCACGGTGGTGGTTGTCCACACGGTAGTATTCGGCACGTACACCGGCAGAAACGCTAAGCCGGTCCCAGAAACGTTGGTCATATTGGAAGTAGGCGGCGATATTGTCGCTTTTGTATACCTGCTCCATGATAGAGGAATCGTATCGGATGTGTTCGAAAGTAAGTCCGGTAGTAATTTGCGCGCCACCGTTCCATTGCTTGTTGAACTGATAGTCGAAGTAATAATCGGTGTTCTTGTCCGTCTTGGTCGGCTTGGCGAGTTGAGAAGGATTGATAACGCCCGACAACCAGGGCACAAGGTCGCTCGGAACATTACCGTTCAAAGCATCTTGCACGTTAGGTAGCCCGTGGTCCATTGCCCAACCGATGAGGTCGCCATAGTCTGCAGTGGTAGCGTTGGGGAAGATGTTGCCCAGTGAGGTGAATACACCGTTCGCTGCTTCTTCCAGTTTGCCATTCAGCAATCCGGATACAATACCTACACCTGCGGGATAAAGCGCGCTGAAATCATTGTTCATAAACTGTTGAAACACTTGCGCGTTAGTGCCCATGTTGCCCAGAATGTCTGTAATGGAAGCACCTTGTGTGGGGCTTACAATGTTGTCACTGCTGACATAGACACGTCCCTTGATTTTATGCGAAGTTCCGTTCTCCGGGTTGGTGTAGTTGATGAACGGGTCGATGTGGAAATTGTTTTCTTCCCGTCCCATGTTGGTGAGTGCCGACGGCTTGTATGCCTGTGTCGGTGAGCGCCAGATGAAAAAGTCTCCATACTGGTTGGAAAGGAAATCCACGTTGAAACCGTAGTTCAGCAATTTCATTCCCATGTCCGGTTGATGGTAAGTCAGGTTGCCGCCTATGCGGAAACGTTTGTTGTATCCCTGTTCACGGTAACCTTCATCTGTGAAGAGATTGATTCCGCCGCTGACATCGAAATTCCCGATGCGTCGTGAGTGTGAAAGGTCGAAACCTTCATAGATCGGATTTCTTACTCCGCTCAACAGGTTATTGCGCAGAATAGGTTTTACGGCATACTTGTCTTCTTTCCAGAAACTCTTGTCGCTCCATTGGTAGTCATCGTTTTCGGCATCGCCGTATACACCTACATAAACACTGAAGCGTGTTTTCGGTGTCAGGCCCGGACAGGCGGTACGTATGTTGATGATACCATTGAGTGCCGACGAACCGTAAAGAACAGATGAAGCGCCTTTAATGACTTCCACCTGCTCTACGTTCTCTATAGGCACCGTGTTCCAGTTTATTTCTCCTGTTTTGGGATTCAGGGTGCTCATCCCGTCTACCAAAACCTGGCTGCGCGAACCTACGCCATACGTCCAGCCGCTACCGGCGCGGATAGAGGGCTGTTTATCAACGATGTCGATGCCCGGCAGTGTACGGAGGGTGGAAGAAATGTCGGTAGGCGCCTGTCGGGCAATATCACCCGACTTGACAATGTCCATGGAAACGGTAACATCACTCAACTTCTGTTCGAAGCGTCCGGCACTGACCACCACTTCTTCAAGCAACTTCGTACTCTCTTTCATGTAAACGTCTTTGGTAATCACTTCGCGTTTGCCGATCACAATAGGCATCAGCACATCTTCGTAACCTACATAACTGAATACGAGGTCAACACCTCCTTCAGGAAGTTTTATTTCATACGCTCCGTTGATATTGGATACTACTCCCTGGTTACCGTGAAGCTTGAAGCTGACGGCTGCGCCGACCAATGGTTCGTTGGTCTTGGCATCGTAGATATGTCCTTTCAGGGTCTGGGCACTGGCGTAGGCGGCGAAAAGAGCGAGAAAAGTCAATAGTGTATATAGCTTTTTCATTGTTTTATTATTTTGGAAATAGGATTTCACTCTATTTAATCGAAAGTCTATTATCCTTAATTATTGAAATGTAACATAGACCGTTCCGGACGGAGTATCGTCTATAGTCAAAAAGACACCTTCACAAGAACCTTCTTTAATCTTACAATCTTCGTCGAAAGTAACAGTATATCCCATTGCCTGTGCGGTAGTGCCTTGAGGAATCTTATTATCCACGTATGGCAAATTTGGCAAAGTCAGGTTTATAGGGAATATTAAAATGGTAATTCCTTTTATAGTAAGGTCGATCGTATTACCTTTAGGTGTGGCAGTTATAGTTGATGCTCCCTCAAATAAGGTATGACTTTCTGTTTCTACAATTAGATTTCCGGGGAAATTCCAATTTGTAGCCGCAGTAATGGTCATACTTTCGTTTTTCTCCATTGAAGGAATTTCAGCTTTTGTTGCGCTTGTTCCCATGATGAAGAACGATAGCAGTAAGAATACTATTTTTTTCATAACCTCTTTAATTTTTAATTGTTTATATTTGATTTATTAAAGTACAGTCCTATTTCCAAAGAAGATGTACTTATTTCATTTTTAATCAAATCCAGAAAGTCGCCAAGTTTTGTGTTTCTAATTTGTTCTAAACCACTTGGAAATTGTTCACCAGCTAACTCTCCCACAGTTTTTTCGAGTAGGTCAGAACCTGCCATTTGAAGAATTACAGGCAGTAAATCCAGTACATTAACAAGACATTTTGTTTCAGAATTGTCAATGCAAATAACACAATCTCCCTTTTGTCTGCGCATGAATCTTCCTGAACCGGTATAATTCTTATTAGGATTCTCCGATAACTTAAATTTAATTCCTTTTGTAGTCCATATGATTAGTTGGTCATACAATATTTGGACATTGTCAAGAGTATTACTGCGTGAAAGCTGCTTGTCTTTTTGGATTTGCTGTATAATCATATCAACATTGGGAATCACGTAAAAAACGGAATCACTCTCCATATAATAATATGCAAGATTATTTCCTGATAAATGGTAATCTGTAATAGGACGATCTATAATATATGTACCACCAGTATCAGGAAAATTGTTCGGGAGTATATCTTTTAATTCCACTCCTTCAGGCATTCCGGCATAATGTGCAACAATATTCCCATCCGGTTGGAATGTGACATCGTTCAAGGATGTACTAAAAATATTATTCAACAAGGTGGTTCCAAAACCTCCCATTATAGCTGTGAGAGTTGCTCCGTTCGTATTAACATAAGCAGATGAAAACAGAGTTTGGTAAGTCACCCTTCCTTCTTTTTTATCTACGACATTTTCTCCATTATGCACAATATACCATGTTCCGTTCCCACCATTACCAGCCAAAACGTTATCAGGCATCTTCACCTCACTTACGTTCAATGTCAACTTTCCTTTCGTCACCCTTCCTTCGTATTTGAAAGAAATGTTTCTTGCTGTGGTCGAGTTTCCCGAAAAAGAATATCCTTCTTCGTCTCCTACCAGAGGCACATTGGTAAGTTTCAGCGTTTCGTCTCCGGGGATAATGTTATAGAGAGTGATGTTGGCATCTTCTCCTTTCACTGTGCTGAAATCTACAGATTTACCAATCAATGCTTCCCCGCTATATGTCAGTATTAAGTTCGGTGTGCCATTGGTCAATTGGTTTGAATAGTTAGCGGTTACTTCTACCGGGTTGGGGCCTGGATAGTTTTCTTCGTTGCACGAAGTAAATAGACTGATTGCGCAGATAACACTGCTTATACACATTAATATTCTTTTCATTGTATACTTAATTTATGGATTGAAGATTCGTTGTTGTCGTTTAAGGCAAGATCGTCCATTAAGTAGCCGACGCGTTTGCCCTCCAACCCACGTACGGAAAGACGCGAACTGCTGCCTTCGCTTCCCGACATACGTACTTGCATGCCGGATGTTTTCGAGAGGACATCACTATATGGGGAAACACCGCTCAGCATCAATATGAGAATTAAAATGATTCTATTCATATTCTTACTTTATTACCTTATACACTTTTGTTTTTCAAAACAGTGCAAAGTTAGTGGGGAAGCCTTTTATAAAAATTAAAGATGCGGGAGTAAGAATTATGCGAGAGGGATAAAATGAAGGAAAAAAGATAAGAAATAGACCATTATACAGAATGATTCTAAAATAAACAGCTAACTTTGCAGCTATTAATAGAACCCAAAACTTTCCTCAAATGAAACACAATGTCACAAATATTACAATAGAGGATATGGTTGAGTTAGCTCAATCGGGACAATTCTTGCATTTTGATAATTTCATGCATTCGTCTCACAACTGTGAAACAGAGGGTGTATTAGGGATGCATTCTCATAAAGTTACCTTGTTCAATGGCTTCAGGATTCAGGAATGGCGCTCGCGGCTGAATGCGGATATTAGCATAGAAATGAAGTACTCCTTAAAGCCTGTATTGAACTTGCAGTTCATGCAGCAGGGTGTATTGCAATATAGCACGCAGAACAAAACTGTCTGGCAGAAAGGCGGACAAAACTATCTATGGGCCATACCCAGCACTTTTTACAGTAGCTTTTCTTATCAAAAACACATAGACTATTCTTCGTTCGAGATAAGTATAGAAAATGATTATCTGCAAGGGTTAGCCAACAAGTATCCAGACTTGCTTAGCGGTGTGCTCGTTTACCCGCAAAGCGACGATGTCCTAATACTTAACGACAATGCCCAGCATTTCACCTCATGCGAAATGAACACTATCATTTCGCAGATTAAAAACTCATGGCAGATGGGAAATGTTGCCGGCATATATACCGAAGCCAAGGTTCTGGAACTTTTGTCACTGCAACTCCGCAGGGAAGAAGAGAGAGAACAGCAAATGTACACACAATGCTGCAAACGAAAGACTGACATTGAAAAAATACATGAGGCCCGTGATATCCTGCTCTCCAAGCTAAATGCACCACCCAGTATTCTGGAATTGTCTAGAGAAGTAGGCATCAACGATTACAAGCTGAAATGCGGTTTTAAGGAAGTGTTTAACCAAACTGTCTATGGATACTTGTTTGACTACAAAATGGAACTGGCACGCAAGTTATTACTTGATACGGATAAAGCAATAGTAGAGGTGGCATACGAATGCGGATATGACTATGCTTCGCATTTTACCAATGCCTTTAAGCGCAAATATGGCATTGGTCCCAAGGAATTCAGATCGGGAAATATAAAGAAATAAACCGTTTCCACTCCTTAATAAGAATGGATCGTTCAATACATAAACTACTTTTTTTAAAGTTGATACTTCATTTTTCCTCTAATAAATTTGCGTGTTACCATTAAGTAACATATCTTTGCCTCCGATAAAAACATATACGGAAATATGGCTAAAGAAAAAATAATTGCAGAAAGGAATAGGAATGCTACAGAAAAGAAACTGTTGGATACCATCGGACAAATAATAACGGAAGCAGGATTCGAGAAAGTCGGCATCAACGCCATCGCATCGTTGTCGGGCGTATCGAAAATATTAATATACCGTTATTTCGGTTCGGTGGAAGGATTGATGACTGCTTATATAAGGCAACATGATTTCTGGATAAATTTTCCTCTTGAAATACCTGCCCGTGAACTATTACCTGCATTTTTAAAAGAAACATTTCGCAAAGAGATTGAACGGTTAAGGGATAATCCAATCTTAAAAAGGTTGTACCGCTGGGAATTGTCCAGCAACAATGAAATGATTATCAAACTGCGGGAACAGCGGGAGAAGATCGGCTTGAATCTCGTCGAGCAGGTGAGCCGGCTGTCGGGATACCCACAGAAAGAGATTGCGGCAATGGCAGCAATTATTTCCTCCTCTATAACCTATCTGGTTATGCTGGAAGAACATTGCTCCGTATATAACGGAATAGAAATCAACACCTCCACAGGTTGGGAACAGATTTACGAGGGAATAGAAATCCTTATAAATAAAGTTTTCTCCGAAGAATAACAGATTAATAGCTGTATTACCGCATAATACATAGTACATTCAATATTTTTTTTACCCCGAATGTTCCCAAGTGGGAACATTCGAATAACTACAATAAATATGAAGAAGATGAATTTAATTTTGAGTTCTTTATTGCTTGCAGGTGGTTTATGCTCCTCCTGCAATGAAGATTTGATCGAGTACAGCCAAGGCGATGTAAAAGTTTGCATTGAGCAGGGTGACGAATGGTTACACGACTTCCCGGCATTTCTGGGCATTAAAAAGAAAAACCCACCCCAGATTGCCATTTGGCTGGAAAATACGCAGGGCAAATATATCTCAACGGTTTATGCTTCAAATAAAATTGCAACACAATCCTGGCAAATGGCAGGTGGAAACCGGAGAAAGGAAGCTCTACCGCACTGGTGTTATTCCCGCGGCATAAAATATGAAGACGGACTTTACCTGCCTACCAAAGACAATCCGCTGACAGACGGCCTTTCGGGAGCGACACCCCGAGGTAGTTTTGACATGAAGCTCAACCCGGTAAGTAGCCTGAAGCAATTTATCGTAAAAGTGGAAATTAATCATTCAACAGACTGGAACGATAACTATCCCAAATCAGCGGAAGAAGGTGATGCCAACTACTCAGGAGGCAAGGAAGGAAGCGGACAACCAGCTGTTGTTTATGAAGCCGACATTGATTTAACGTCCGGTATGAAATTATTCGAAGCGACCCTGATTGGCCACAGCAGTCCCGATGGCAGCAACGGTAATGTAGACAGCGACGTTTCCAGCTTGTCTACGGCATTACATATTGTAAAACGTATCACAATAACGATTCAATAATGAAAAAAAGAGCATGTATCCTGGCAATTCTCCTGATAGGGATGATTGCCAACGCGCAAGAAGCGAGACACTTCGATTTCGCTACCACCTTGGGGACAGGCATCAAGATGAGCGAACCTTCCTCTACCCCGTTCGAATGGCAGGTAACAGGTTATTATAATATAAATAAACGCTTTGCCGTCGGTGTAGGGACAGGGTTATCGTTCTACGAAAAATTGTTGATTCCTCTGTTTGTCGATGCAAAGTTTCTGATAATAAAACCGAAAAAGTTTACTCCTTTTGTGGAATGTGGCGTCGGCTATAGCTTTGCACCCAGCAAACATGCGAATGGAGGGTTTTACCTCAATCCGTCAGTCGGCGTACAATATACCTTATTTCAAGACAAGAAGTTGTTTCTCTCCTTGGGATATGAAGTGCAAAAGCTGGAACGCTTGAAAACATATAAAGACAGCTATCTGGCTACTGAATTTTCCGAGAAGTTAAATCATAATCTGATTTCAACCAAAGTAGGCTTCATATTCTGAGACGGTAGCTCCGGAATCACTACATTTGTCCGATCTCTTCCAAAGGTAAATAATTAGATTCCGGATGAAAAACTTTACAATGACAATATATAATAAGTAATTAAATGAAGCAGGCAGTTAGCGGCAGGAGTGTAATAACGGCAAACAGCTTGGGATATATGATGTTTGTCCGAAAACTCCTGTTGTTTCTGCAAGCTGAGATAAAAAAACAATGAATGTCACTACCGGAAAATACGACGGACTTGCATTTTCTCCGGATCATGAAATATTAAATGGTGCTCGAATGGTGCCCAATTTTACAAAACCATGCTGTCATACCTTATGCTGCTTTATTCACGGGATTTAAGAAAACGCCCATTTTTAAGGGTTAGCGCTGTATACCTATGAAACGATTAGCTGCCTCATGACGGCTAATTTGCTATACAGACAATTAAAAAAAATGAGGCAGTAATTCAAGCTGTGTCCAAATGAATAGCATTTTAGCTATTCACAAATTTATAGTATTTGTTACAAGAGACATCACGATTTAGTAAATATCGGTTTATTATATCGTTATTCGATACACCACAATAATGTAACCGGATCATGAAAATCATCACAACTTCAACTTAAATGCGTAACAGATAATGTGATAGATGAATGTATATAACTGAGAAGATAAAAGGAACATAACAAAATAAGATTCCCATTTTCTAAATTCAAACGGATATACTCCGCTTTAATATTATGAACCGTCTCTATCCTGTTAACCGATATGGAAAACAGGATGGGGGCGATTTATATTTTATCTATATATCCTCCCGATAAATTTCCTTCCTACGAAACAGTTCTGAATATATGCGAAAAACATTTTAGTCGGCACAGCCAGCCCCGAATCTTGCCGTATTTCAGTTCTCTTTTTCCCATATAGCCATTTCCTCATTTTTATCACCCTGTCAGTAACTTCACCTTGCGTGGTTCAGGGTGCGAAGCTACGGCCGGGACCCCTAAAAATCTGCAAGCCCGCTTCGCGCCCTACGGGTTTTGGCGAAAATTTTTCAATCCGTCCAGTGGGGCGGTTGAAAATTTTTCACCAAAAGCCTTGCATATTTTCTCCCCGTCCGTATCTGCCCCCTGAAACGAGCAAGGTGAAGCCACCGACAAGGCATAAAAAAAAAGTCAATGTTATGAAAAAGAGAACAGAAATACAGCAAGATTTGAAACGAGGCTTCGGCTCCGCTCCAACTGGCATTAAAAAATGGGTGAAGTGGTTGGTGTTCGGCTTTGTGGTGTACGTGGCGGTGCGTTTCGTGTGTGCCTTTGTCGGTGGTGTGGTGACGGGTTTGGGCGGTTTGTTGCCCATGTTGGGAGTTTTGGCGGTGGTGGTCTTCCTCATCCGTGCCGTGTGGCGCATCCTTTCCGCTTTCCTCTCCCTTTGCGTGCTTGCTCTTTTGCTCATTCTTTTTTGCGTGATACTCTGACTGATTATTAATCCCTTTAAAATTCAATCATTATGACTAAAGTACATTTATTAGGAGCTAACAGAAGCTATGACAGAGACATTCAGACCGTTTCAGTCAATCAGATTGTTGTGTTGGAAGGCTACGCAGGTGGCAGTTATGTAGTCTATGACGTCACCCGTAACCAACGTGGATTTACCTATCATCTTGTACATACAAGAACCTACGATTTCAACACATCCGACCTTATCCGCCCGTTATCTGAAAAGTTCGGAATAGGTATCTATTACGATAGTGAGAACCCGACGTTTTTAGATCCGTTGGAAACGGCTGCTTTACTCACTAAGGCGAAAGAGAAAAAAGCCGAAGACGAACGGAAAGCGAAGGAAGAACGGGATGAACATGAACGTATCTCGAAAATCGGTGCGGCACGGTTGCGCCCCCTTATTCCATCGGATGCAAAAGCCGTTATTATCGGAGAATTACGGGTAAGTGAATGTGACAGTTATACCGATTACTATGATTATCGGACAGAACGAACCGTCATTTTAGGTTTCTCCAAACATACACGCAACCTCTTTGCAGAGATGCGCAAATGTGCCGCCAATTTTGAGGGAACGTCCCATTTAGCGGAATATAACGCAGACTTCGAACACCGTGAGAATTACAGCATGGGGGACGGCATGTATTTAGGCAGGAACAAGTACAGTGGTTGGACGATTAATAAAGAGCCGATTTACAGCCTTGAAAAGTTCCTTGAACGGTTTGCATACACCGCAGGGGATGAAGCAAATATTTGTTTGAAAACACCCCAAAACCAAACAGACACGGCAGAACAGCCGACAGCATCCGCAGACCTTTCAACCCTCAATCTTGAAATTGTGGAATACAGCGAAAAAGCGATAGCCGTATTCGGTGACACCAAGCCGATAAAAGGCATTCTGAAAGACTTGAACGGTCTGTTCCGTGCGAACCTTACCTACAACGGAGAAAGGCGTGCAGGGTGGATATATAGCAAGAAGCAGGAAACGAAAGTAAGGGAAGCACTTGCAACGTGCGTTCGTGTATGACAGTATTAACGGCAGGGCGGAGCAATCCGCCCACCTATCAAAGAACCCATAAAAAAGTAATGACACATGAGAACGGAAACAAGAACATATACCCTCTATCAGATAACCGAGTTATCCGAAGAAGCCAAAGAAAAGGCGCATAACGAATGGTTATGCAACCGATACTTTTACGGTTGGACGGACGAGAACCGCCAAACCCTTGACACTTTTTGTGAACGCTTCGGCATTGTGTGCCGTAATTGGAGATATGACGCATGTAATTATAGCTATGATTACCGGAACAGGCAGGAAGACTGCATAGACAGCCTAAGCGGTTGGCGGTTGGCAACCTATTTGATGAACAACCATTGGAATGACCTACACACCCAAAAATATTTTTGGCACGGGATGAAAGGACGAAAAAGCAGGATATTTATAGATACTTGTTGCCCCCTTACGGGCTATTACATAGATGACTGCATTCTCGATCCGATTTATAAGTTCTTGAAATCCCCCACAGAGAATGTCACGTTTGATGACCTTATGAACGATTGTCTCGACAGCTTTTTCCGTGCTTGTCGGGATGATATGGAGAGTACCCAAACTTTGGAATACTTCACGGAAGAAAGCAACGCCAATAATTGGGAATACCTTTCAGACGGAAATTTATTCAATTAATTATCAACATTTTAAAACTTATCATCATGAAGACGAACAAAAAAGTACAGAAGAACAACGTACAGAAATCAGAGAAAGAGACAGCAGTAAAAGTAACCGCTTTGGCAATCATTCCAAAGCCGATAATATTACTTTCACCGCAGAACGTGCCCACGGCTACCGAAGTGACGGAAACACCCGAAACGGCAAACGTTCCGACCATAACGGAAGAAGCACCGCAGCAAGCCACGTTCAAAACACCGCTTGCAACGGCCACAGCCGAAACTGACCTTGATATTACCACCGTGCATCCGAGCGCAGACAACCACCGCAAGACGTTCAATGACGCATCTTTGCGGGAACTTGCGGAAAGTATTCGGGAGGTTGGCGTTTTGCAGGCTATCGCAGTACGCCCACACACGGCAGGAGGTTACGAAATCATTTACGGAGAACGCCGTTACCGTGCCTCACTGCTTGCAGGAGCAAAGACGATAAAGGCAACTATCTATAATAATATAACAGATGATGAATCGGAAGATATGTCACTGAGTGAAAATTTGCAGCGTGAGGAAGTACGCCCCACCGAAGAAGCGAAAGCCTTCAAACGCTTGCTTGAAAAGGGCAGGTATGATATGTATTCACTTGTCAGCCGTTTCGGACGAAGCGAGAAATATATCTATACCCGTCTGAAACTGAACGAACTGTATCAGCCTATCGGTGAACTGTTGGACAATGAAACAATCACTATCAGCGTAGCCGAAGAGATAAGCACCTATGAACCTAATATCCAAAAGGACGTTTACGAGAAACACCTCAAAGAGAACAGCAGGGACAATTGGGCAGGTTATACGCTGAAACTGTTCAAGAAGTATTTTGAAGAATACTATACCACCGACCTTGAACAATACAAGTTCGACAAGACGGAATGTAAGGCGTGTGTACACAACGCAGCCAATTACAACCTTTTTGCCGAGCATAACGGGTGCGGACATTGTACCAACCGCAAGTGTTTGGATACCAAAAATGCCGCATTTGTAGCAAAGGAAACGGAGAAACTGTTGAAATCCGACCCGAAGTTGGTGATAGCCCGACCCTATTACGGTGGCATGAACGAAACGGCACTTCAGAAACTCGACAAGAAAGGGCACGAGATAAAAGAATTGAATTATACCGTTTCGGCACAAAGTTTTCCGAAAGCCCCCGAAGCACCGAGACAAGAACAGTTTTCCAAACCGAAGGAGTACGAACAAGCCGTACAGACCTTTGAACAGAAAAACGAGGAATACGCCCGAAAGGTGGAAGAATTGAACCGAAAGAAGGAGGAAGGCAGGATAAAGACCTATGTAAAGGCTGTCTCTTATACACATCTGACGCTGCCGACGAATAGCCTTGTGTAG
>OWIT01000063.1_pt1 | contig 64663 bp, 73 predicted proteins | sample 1732681 | NCBI WGS metagenome assembly OWIT01 (sample SAMN05065741, study PRJEB22554) | human gut metagenome | biome: ENVO:2100002; feature: ENVO:00000062; material: ENVO:00002003 | host: Homo sapiens | place: USA | reverse complement strand
TTTACCCTCTGCCCACGATTGATAAGAATACTGCCCACTGATTCGATATTTCTCATTCACAAAACCCATTTCGATACGTTCGAATGCCTTCAGTGTCACAAAGGCCACTCTCAGTCCGTAATTGCCTGCGCCGAATGTCACAAAGGCGCACAAAGCATCCAAGTCCCTTAATTACTTAACTTCTCACCAAGGAGAATAAAAATGTCAAAAGTTGAACTTTCTCGCCGCGGTTTTCTTAAAAGCACGTTAGCCGCGACAGGCGCAGCTATGGCCGGAACTGCAGCGCACGCCGGTGATATTCCTGAAAAGTGGCAGCAGCCGAAGTGCAGCGGCTGGAGCTGGGAAAAACCGGCGCCCAAGATTGCTCCGGAACAGATCAAAAAGACAGTGAACACCGACGTTGTGGTGATCGGTGCAGGCCTTGCCGGTTTTGCAGCCGCACTGGCAGCCGCTCAGGAAGGTGCTAAAGTCGTTTTAGTTGAAAAAACCCGCGGCTGGAGCTGTCGAGGCGGTCATATCACTGCCTTTAACAGTTCTCTGCAGAAAAAGATGGGTATCGATATTGATGCCGCCGAAATCGTCCGCCGTCTGGTGGCCTGGGGCCAAGGCAGAATGGATGAACGCCTGCTTTGGATGTTTGCCAGAAAGTGCGGTGACTGCATGGATTGGGCCATTGACATTGCCGGCAAACACGACACCAATGTGACACTTTGGGAAGGCTATTACAAAGGCCCGACTTACACCGAATTCCCCGTCACGCACTTCTTCTACAACAAGAACATCAATCTTGACTACACATACGGTAACTCCGAAGGCATCGGCAATGTCGCGCTCATGCCTTGCTTTGAAGAAGAACTGAAGAAAGCCGGCGTCACACTGATGTACCGTACTCCTGCCGTCCAGTTCATTCAGGACGCTAACAAGCGCGTTACCGGTCTCATCGCCGGCAGACTGAATAACTATACCCAGATCAATGCCGCAAAAGGCGTCATCATTGCAACCGGTTGCTACGGCTCCAATGAAGAGATGAGAAAGGCTTTTGCCCCGTATTCTCTGCACGCCGATGCACAGATCTACTTCCCGACAAAATCCAACACCGGTGACGCCCACATCATGGCGATGCAGGCCGGCGGCGTGATGCAGAAGAACGATAACCATGCAGCAACGGTTCACTTAGAGGCCGGCGCCGGCAGCTACGGTTTCCTGCATGTGAACGCCAACGGCGAACGTTTTATGAACGAAGACGTCAACACCCAGTCCAAGTCTTGCTCTAAAGAACTTCAGCCGCACGGAATTGCATGGACGGTCTACGACTCCAACTGGACACAGGACGTGAAGAAACAGGTTGACGGCAACCTCGCCGGCGGTCTTTTCTACGGACAAATGTGGCAGCCTTGGGGCAACGGCTGGAACGTTGAAATTGAAAAGGCTTCCCAGGCGCAGCACATCAAGGACGGTAAGGTTGTCGTTGCCGATACACTTGATGAACTTGCTCAGAAGATGGGCGTTCCTGTAGAAGCCTTTAAAGCAACCGTAACTCGCTACAACGAACTTGCGGCTAAAGGCCATGACGATGATTTCGGCAAGCGTCCCGAACTGCTTACTCCGATTCAGAAGGGCCCGTTCTATGCTGGCCGTCTTGTGAGCACACTCCTCGCAATGTCCGGCGGTTTGCATACTGATCCTAGCCTTCATGTTTTAGACAAGAACGATAAACCGATCGAAGGCCTCTACGTTTGCGGCGCCGCGGCCGGTGACTACTTCGGATCCGGCGACTATCCGACCATTTGCCCGGGCATGAATCACGGCAGAGCTTTGACGTTCGGACGTTTGACTGGCGTTATGGCTGCCGGCGGTGACATCGATAAAACCGTGAAGTCGATGGAAATCAAGTGATATTGTGAAAATACAGTCCGGAAAATTTTCCGGCACTGCATAAAAACCAAAAGCGAAAATCGGTTCTCCGGTTTTCGCTTTTTTTCACGGAGGCTCTTGAAAAGGATTTTTTCAAGAATGCTCTCAAATATTCTTTTTCGGTTTAGTACCGATGGTAACCGCGGTGCGGCATTCTCTGCTGAGGTTCTGCGCAAGGGTATTGCGGATAGGTCGAATTGTCATAACGATGCGGTCCGTAGTAGCCGTCGGAGGCGTACGGACGATGATCGTTGTAGTAATGGCCGTGGTGCATGCAGCCGGCAATGAAAGGTAACGACAGCAAAGCAAGGACGATTGTAAAACGCTTCATAACGATCTCCTTAGAACAACTTCTCCCAATCTAAACGATCTGATGTTTATGACAAGTCTTGAGCCCTAGGATTTCTACTTAGGTCGGGAGTATCTTTGTCTTTGGTACAGACGGTTTCCTGCCTAGGTGTGAAGGCTTCCATTTGGTAAAATCAACAAATTAGGCTCGGTGCGAGCAGAAGTTAGGAAGCTTCGACTCAATCCGGCTGTTCCATTAACGAAAGGAAGTCCGATGGCCTTAAAAATTTACAATACGCTCTCTCGTAGCGTGGAGCCCTTTAAATCCATTACACCCGAAAAAGTCGGAATGTATGTTTGCGGCGTTACCGTCTACGATGACTGCCACATTGGACACGGAAGAACATTTATCGCTTTTGACGTGGCAAGACGCTGGCTCCAGGAGAGCGGCTACGACGTCAAATTCGTCCGCAACGTAACCGATGTTGACGACAAGATTATTAAACGTGCGGCTGAACGCAAGATTCTGCCGTCCGAGCTGGCCGAGACCTATACCAAGCGCATGCAGGAAGATCTCGGTGAACTCGGCTGCTTGCTTCCGAGCGTTGAGCCGAGAGCGACTCAATACATTCCTAAGATGCTTGCCCTGATCGAGAAGCTCGAAGAAAAGGGCTATGCCTATCAGGACAAGAATGGTGACGTCGATTTCTCCGTTCGTAAATTTAAACCCTACGGCGCCTTGTCCGGCAAGAAAGTCGACGAACTGCAGCCCGGGGAGCGCGTTAGAGTTGAGGAAGCCAAGCAGGATCCGCTGGACTTTGCACTTTGGAAGAGAGCGAAACCCGGTGAACCCGAGTGGGATTCCAAATGGGGCAAAGGACGTCCCGGCTGGCATATTGAGTGCTCTGCCATGAGCTGTGATCTGCTTGGAGAAACCTTTGATATTCACGGCGGCGGTCCTGACTTGATGTTCCCGCACCATGAAAATGAAATCGCTCAGAGTGAAGCTGCCAACGGTAAGAAGTTCGTGAACACCTGGATGCACTCCGGTCCGCTGCGCGTCAACGGCGAGAAAATGAGTAAGTCTCTCGGCAACTTCTGGACCATCCGTGATGCTTTAAAGGAAACGAACACTCAGTACGGCGACAAGAACGGCAACGAAACGCTCCGTTTCTTCTTACTGCGCTCCCACTACAGAAGCCCGATCGATTTCTCTTCTGCTTTGGTCGAAGACGCTCATCAGGCACTGATTCGTCTTTATACGGCGCTCAAAAATACGCCAGCAGACGACAACCCTCTGGACTGGAACGAAAAGTATGCCGCTCAGTTCAAAGAAGCGATGGATGACGATTTCAATACGGCTCAGGCTGTTGCTGTTCTCTTCGAATTGGCCAAAGAAGTCAACCAAACGAAGTCTCCTGAACTTGCACGCCAGCTCAGAAAACTCGGCGGTGTGCTTGGCATCCTCCAGCTAGACCCAGAAGCCTTCGTCAAAGGCGCCGTGGATTCAGTGGACGAAGCAGCTGTCGAAGCCTTGATCGCGGAAAGAAAGGCGGCAAAGGCTGCTAAGAACTGGGCAAGAGCTGATGAAATCCGTAAGGAGCTCTTAGAAAAGAATATTGTTTTGGAAGATGCTCCCGGCGGTGTGACGACTTGGCGCAGAGCTTAATCTCTATGGCAGAGCAAACCGAAAAACCCGAATGGTGGGATCAAGCTAAAAAGGAGCTTTCCGAAGCTGATCCCGTCATGGCCCAAATCATTCGCGCCAATCCTGAAGGATTTCTTGCGACTCGCGGGAATCCTTTTGAGACGCTGCTGCGCTCCGTGATCGGGCAGCAGATCTCCGTTAAAGCGGCGGCCAACATATGGGAACGGTTTGCTAAAGCCTGTAAAGAAATAAAACCTGAAATTATTACCCGCAAACATCGTCGAACCTTGAGGACCGCAGGTTTGAGCGAACGTAAGATTGAGTACGTTTTTGATATCTGTCGCTTTTTTCTCGAGAATCCGGATGCGGCCGACGGCTTTCAGCATCGTTCCAATGAGGAAATTATCAAGGAACTTTGTACCATCAAAGGCGTAGGCCCCTGGACGGCGGAAATGTTTTTGATCTTTGCGCTGCGTCGTCCGGATGTTGCTCCAATGCTCGATTACGGCTTTATCAAAGCCGTCGGCCAAGCGTATTTTCCGGAGATCGCGTTTGAAGAATGGTCTGCGGCCGACCGAAAAGAAGAAATGTCATCGGTGATTGCCAAATGGGGTCCATGGAAAACCGCCGGCACATGGTATTTATGGCGAAGCCTTAACAACGGACCGATGCAGTACTAAAGGAATAACATGGCAAAAGTCACTTACTTAGAATTTGAAAAACCCGTTGCTCAGCTTGAGGAAAAAATTCAGGAACTCCGCGATATGAGCTCCGGATCCGAAGGTTTGGATTTAACGAGCGACATCAACGGGCTTGAAAAGAAAAAAGCCAAACTTCTCAAAGAAATCTTCAATAAGCTTTCTCCTTGGGAAATGTCGCTTTTGGCTCGCCATCCGAATCGTCCGTACACACTGGATTACATCAACATGATTTTTACGGACTTCCATGAACTGCACGGTGATCGTGCTTACGCGGATGATCCTTCTATTGTCGGCGGCATGGCTCGTTTTAACGGTGAGCCGGTTATGGTGATCGGACATCAGAAAGGCCGTGATACGCGCGAAAGAACGCTCCGTAATTTCGGAATGAGCCGTCCGGAAGGCTATCGCAAAGCGCTCCGCTTGATGCAGACAGCCGAGAAGTTCTCCATGCCGATCTTTACCTTCGTCGACACACCGGGTGCCTATCCGGGCATCGGCGCTGAAGAGCGCGGGCAGTCCGAGGCGATCGGTCACAACCTCTTTGTGATGAGTCGACTGAAAACGCCGATCGTTGCAACGGTAATTGGCGAGGGCGGCTCCGGCGGCGCCTTGGCGATTGCAGTGGCTGATGTCGTTCAGATGCTTCAGTATTCCACTTATTCCGTTATTTCGCCGGAAGGCTGTGCTTCCATTTTGTGGAAGAGTGCAGCTAAGGCTCCGGATGCAGCAAAGGCCTTGGGATTGACCGCTCACCAGCTGTTTGATGCCGGTCTGATCGACAAGATCCTGCCTGAGCCTTTAGGCGGCGCTCATCGCGATCCTGAAGCGATGGCCCAAACCTTAAAGCGTTCTTTGAGCGATTCCCTTCGCACGCTGAAGCGCATGAGCACCGAGGAGCTTCTGGAAGAACGCTACAAGAAGCTCCTCAACTACGGAAAATATGCCGAAGTCGAAAAATAATCCTTCTGAAAAGAAAACTGTCCGCGGCATTACAACGCGTGTCCGGACAGCTCTTGAAAATACTGCCCGACAGCTGCAGCTGTCCGCCGACGGACTGCCGATTGCTTCCGGCGAGAAACCGATCAATGTGATTGTCGCCTTCTCGGGCGGTCTGGATTCCTCCGTTCTGCTTTACGCAGTCTCCCAGCTCAAGGGAAAGTCTTACGGCGAAATTACCGCGGTCCACGTCCACCACGGCCTTTCAAAGCACGCCAACGAATGGGCTGAGTTTTGTGAAGAGCGCGCGAAGAAGTGCGGTGTGCGGTTTGTTCTCAGAAAAGTGACAGTGCCTTCGGGCGGCGCCGGTTTTGAGGCTGAAGCGCGTCAGCTTCGTTATGAAGTTCTCGAAGAGGAAGCGAGGAAGTCAGCGGCGGACGCGATCTTAACGGCTCATCATTTAGACGATCAGCTCGAAACGTTCCTTATTCAATGGATGAGAGGCTCAGGTCCTGCGGGATTAGCCGCCATGCCTCCGCTGCTTCGCAAAGACGGATGCACGATTATGCGTCCGCTGCTCGGGTTTCAAAGGACAGAACTGGAACGTTTTGCCGAAATTCGAGGTATCAAGTGGGTCGAAGATGAAAGTAATGAAGATACAAAATATCTTCGCAACGCGATTCGGCACAACATCATTCCCGAACTGGAAAAGATTCGTCCGGGATTCAAAACAGCCGCAGCCCGCAGCATAGAGCTGATAGCAGAAGCGGCAGAGACGCTTCGTGATGTCGCCGAAGACGACTTTAATCAAGCGTCTGAGAACGACGGGAAATACCTTCGTATTGACGATTTTTTAGCACTTCCTGCTGGACGCAGAGCTCGGGTTCTGAGATTGTGGCTCGACAGAGTAGGTTTTAAACCCCTGCCGAGGACGCGTCTGCTGGAAATGATTCGCCAGATCAAAGAGACGACAAAGCAAAGTGTCTGTCTCATGTTCTCCGACGGTTTAGAAATTCGCAAATACGGGTCTCGTCTTATGGTCACCGAGCATGAAAAGCCGGAAAGCGAAGCTGAGATCATTGTCGAATGGCACGGAGAACCTGAAATTGACTTACCACAGTACAACGGGAAGCTTGTTTTCACACCGGCCGAAGAGGGCTTTAACGAAGGTTATCTGAAAGCTCAGCCGCTCTCGATTCGCCGGCGCTCCGGCGGTGAGAAAATCAAGATTCATAAATTCCGTCCCCGCAAAGCCCTCAAAATGCTCTTCCAGGAAGCAGGGATCCCTGAGTTTGAACGCAAGAACCTGCCTTTGGTTTGGCGGGGCAAAACGCTGATTTATGTGGGCGGCGTCGGCTCCGAAGTTCGCGAGCAAGTGGATGACGACGGTACGCCGCGATACAAAATTGAATTCATAAAAAATCCCGGCCTATTTTCTTAACAGACCGGGACCGGAAGAATTTCAAAAGTTTTTGTTAGTCGACGGTAAGCAGGGCTTCGGGATCATCGAACTCTGCGCCGCTGGCCTTCTCGAAAAGCTCCAGGAGAGACTGAATCGTTAGTTCCTTCTTTTGCTCTCCCTTTACGTCTACCACCACACGGCCTTCGTGCATCATGATCAGACGATTGCCGAAACGCAGAGCATCTCGCATATTGTGCGTGATCATCAGCGTGGTGAGATTGCCCTCAGAAACACGCTTCTGCGTCAGATTTAAGACTTTCTCAGCCGTTTTCGGGTCTAAGGCAGCGGTGTGTTCGTCCAGAAGTAAAAGCTTGGGCGGAACCAGAGTGGCCATCAGCAGCGTGATGGATTGTCTTTGGCCGCCGGAAAGCGTTCCGATGCGGGTTTCCAGACGGTTCTCAAGACCTAAATCCAGCTCTTTCAAAGCCTCACGGAACTCAGTCAACTGACTACTCTGAGAGCTCCACTTGAGCGATAAAGGTTTGCCACGGCGGCTTGCCATTGCGAGGTTTTCGGCTACCTGCATATCGGCAGCCGTTCCTTTCATCGGATCCTGGAAAACTCGTCCGATGTACTTGGCGCGAACATGCTCGGGCATGCGTGTGACGTCGACTCCGTCAATGAGAATGTGGCCTTTATCAGGATAAAAAACGCCTGCAATGCAGTTCATCAAAGTAGATTTGCCGGAACCGTTGGAACCGATAACGGTGACAAAGTCTCCTTCTTCGAGCGTCAGGTTCACACCGCGAAGCGCCTTTTTCTCATTCGGCGTGTTGGGGAAGAAAGTTTTATGGAGATGAGTAATCTTAAGCATCGGCTTCCTCCGAACGCTTCATGATGGCGAATTTGTTTTTGATCAAAGGCAGAGAAAGTGCGATAGCAACCAAAACAGCGGTGAACAGTTTGAGGTCGTTCGGCGGCATGCCCAGTTCCAGAACGATGGCGATCACGGCGCGGTACACCACAGAGCCGAGCACGACGGAAATCAGCCAGTTCTTAAAGCTGCGCGTTCCGAAAAGCACTTCACCGATAATGACCGACGCCAAGCCGATGACGATAGTGCCGGTACCCATACCCACGTCGGCAAAGCCGTTGCTTTGGGCAACGAGGGCGCCGGAAAGGGCGACCAAACCGTTAGAGATAAGCAGTCCGAGAATGACCATGACGTTGGTGTTGATGCCTTGCGCACGGGCCATCTGAGGGTTGCAGCCGGTGGCACGAATAGCAGTACCCAGCACAGTGCCGAAGAACCAATACATGATCACACCGACTACTGTCGTTGCGATTAAACCCACAATCAGGGTAGCGACAACCGAAGAAACACCGAAGAGATCCTCGGTCAGCGTAAAGACGGTTTCTGCGCGGAGCAGGGGGACGTTGGCTTTTCCCATGATCATGAGGTTGACGGAGTAAAGGCCGATCATGGTCAGAATGCCGGAAAGCAGTGCCGGGATCTTAAGCTTGGTGGTCAGCAGTGCGGTGACCGTACCGCCGATGCAGCCCGCGATCAGCGCAATCAGCATGGCAAACCAAACCGAGTGACCTGCGTCGATCAAGGTAGCTGCGACAGCAGCACCGAGAGGGAAGGTGCCTTCAACGGACAAGTCTGCGATATCCAGGACGCGGAAAGTAAGGAAGACGCCGAGGGCCATAATGGCCCACAGCAAGCCTTGAGAAACGGTGGATAAAACTAAATCTAACATCGAAAGAACTTTTGATTACTTAACGAGTTCGTGCTTCACATCAGCCGGGATGGTCAAGCCGAGATTCTTAACGGCGGTTTCGTTGAAAACGGTCTTGAAGTTCTTCTGATACTGGATCGGCATGGTTTCTGGCTTGGCTTTGCCTTCAAGGATATCGGCCGCCATGGTGCCTGCGATCTTGCCGAGTTCGTAGTAATCAATCGCGATAGCGGCCGTTGCTCCGCCTTTCACTTCACCGCCTTCCCCGGCAAAGACCGGCAGTTTGGCTTTTTCGGTGATTTTGATTAGAGCCGGAACAGCGGATGCAATGGTGTTGTCCGTCGGTGTATAGATAAGGTCAACCTTGCCCACTAAGCTCTGAGCAGCCTGCTGGATGTCATTAACGTTAGAGACAGTTGCTTCGCGAACGTTGAGATTGTGCTTCTTGGCTTCTTCTTTGAAGATCTGAACCTGACGTTCGGAATTGATTTCGCTGGAGGAGTACATCACACCGACGTTTTTGGCGTTAGGATAAATTTTGACGATCAGTTCCAGTAAGCTGCTGATGGGCGCCATATCGGAAGACCCGGTTACGTTGGTCCCCGGTTTGTCATTACTCTTGACGAGCTTGGCGATTTCAAAATCGGTGACTGCGGTTGCGACGATAGGAATCTTGTTCGTGGCGTTGGCCATAGTCTGAGCCGCAGGCGTTGCAATGGCGCCGATCAAGTCAACCTTATTGCCGGTAAAACGGGTTGCGATATTGCGAAGATTGGACTGATCCGCCTGAGCATTCTGGAAGTCAAATTTGACGTTCTTGCCCTCTACGAAACCCTTGGATGCGAGGCCGTCGACAAAGCCCTTGTTGGCAGCGTCAAGCGCCTGATGTTCGACAAGCTGAACAACACCGATGTTATATGTTTTAGCAGCAGAGGCCTGAGCAGCAGGAGTAGCCGTTTTTTTATCATCGCAGCCGGTAACGGTCAGGACTGCGGCAAGGGATGCCGCAAGAAGGCAAAGACGAGAAATTTTCATATTTGTACTCTTGTTATGCAAATTTTTATGGAAAAACGATAAATCCTATTCTATTTAAGAAAGGCAAACGAAAAATCTTTTCTCAATAAAAAATCAGACCCGAAGGTCTGATTTGCAGAAAAGAAAAGCTGAAACCGAGGCTACAGGATCTTGGAGAGGAAATCCTGAGTTCGTTTGTTCTTCGGATGAGAGAAGAATTCTTCAGGCGTGGCTTCTTCGACAATTAAGCCGCCGTCTACGAACATCACGCGGTCACCGACTTCCTTGGCGAAGCCCATTTCGTGTGTGACCACCACCATGGTCATGCCTTCTTTGGCAAGCGACTTCATGACGTCCAAAACTTCCTTCACCATTTCCGGGTCAAGAGCGCTGGTCGGTTCATCAAAGAGGAGGGCTTTCGGGTTCATGGCTAAGGCGCGGGCGATAGCAACACGCTGCTGTTGGCCGCCGGACAGTTCATCCGGCATTGCATCGGCTTTATGTTCCAAACCGACGCGTTTGAGCAGACGCATGGCTTTTTCTTTAGCTTCTTCTTTAGATTTACCGCGAACCTGCATCGGAGCGAGCATGATGTTCTGCAGAACGGTCATGTTCGGGAACAGATTAAACCTTTGGAAGACCATGCCGACTTCACGGCGGATGGCATTTAGGTTTGCACCTTCTTCGAGCTTGATGCCGTCGATAACGATTTCGCCGCCGCTCGGGGTTTCCAAGTGGTTCAGACAGCGCAGAATCGTACTTTTGCCGCTTCCGGACGGTCCGATAATCACGACCACTTCTTTTTCTTTGATATCCAGATTGATATCTTTGAGGACCGTCACGTCACCGAATTTTTTGGAGAGGTGTTTGACGGAGATCATCGTTTTTGAATCTTTTTCTTCCATGATTATTTTCTCGTGCCTTTAGAGAAGCGTTTTTCAAGTAAAGCGACAAAGCGTGAAATGGCCAAAGTCATGATGAGGTACAAGAGGGCGACCACAATCCAGATTTCAAACGCGGCGTAAGTTCTGGAGATGATCAGCTGGCCGGTACGAGTCAGTTCTTCGAAACCGATCACGGACACCAAGGAGGAGTCTTTCAGCATGGCGATGAATTCGTTGCCGAGCGGCGGAATGATGCGCTTAAACGCCTGCGGCATGATCACAAAACGCATGGCCTGGAACCAGTTGAGGCCGAGCGCTCTGGAAGCTTCCATCTGTCCTTTGTCGATGCTTTGAATACCGGCGCGGAAGATTTCTGCAACGTAGGCGCCACTGTTAATCGAGCAGGCGCCGACGGCTGCCACGAACGGATCGATTCGGTGTCCGATAATTTGAGGAAGAGCAAAGTAAACCAAGAAAATCTGAACCAGCAGAGGCGTGCCTCGGATACAGTCTACGTAGACAGAAGCGAGTCCTCGTATGAGTCGGTTGTCAGAAAGTTTGGCGACGCCGACAAACATACCGATTAGTAAGCCTAATCCCACGGAAAGAGCAGTAATTTCGAGCGTGATACCGGCGCCTTTTAATAAGAGCGGCAGGTTCTCTGTGATAATGCTCAGGTTAAGTTCCAAAGCCATTGTGATGTGATTTTCTCAGTGTTTAGATATGACAACAGGCAGGAACTGTTGATTCCTGCCCTCTCTTTCTACAGCGGGATCAGATTAAGCTCCGAACCACTTCTTGTAGATTTTATCGTATTCTCCGTTCTTTTTAAGCGCTGCTAAGGCTTCATTTACTTGTTTTACAAGCGCTTTGTTTCCTTTTTTGGCAGCGATGCCGTAGTACTCGGCTTCCATGATGTCACCGACCATCTTGCCTTTGCCGCCGTTCACGAGGTAGTAAGCGACGACCGGCTGGTCATTGATGACGGCGTCAACGCCCTTGTTGTCGAGTTCGATGAACGGTTCGTTGGCGTTGTTGTACTGTTTGACGTCAGCGCCTTTAACAGAGCTGGCCTTTGTAGCGCCTGTTGTGCCGATCTGTGCACCGATTCTTTTGCCGACTAAATCATTGATGCCTTTGATGTTGGTTTCGTCGGGACGAACTAAAACAATCAGGCCTGAAGTGTAGTAAGGATCGCAGAAATCAACGGCGTTCTTCCGTTCTTCCGTAATGGACATTCCGGAGACAGCGAGGTCAATGTTGCCTGTGGAGAGCGCGGGAATCAGACCATCGAAGCCGAGGTTGACGAGTTCAACTTTGTAACCCATCTGTTTGCCAAGTGCTTTAGCCAGGTCAATATCGAAACCGGTCAGGTCGTTAGAACCTTTAGCCTGGAATTCAAACGGTGCAAATGTAGGATTGGTGCCAACGCGTAAAACTTTTTCAGCCTTTGCCGGAGCAGCGGCCTCTTTTTTATCACCACAAGCTGTCAAGAGACTCATGGAGAGTACAGCCACAAGCGGAATAGCCAAAAACGAGCGTTTTAACATTTAGACTCCTATTTCTTAAATGAGGTTAAATTTTAGGTGGTAATCCGATAGCCTCAAGTCTAATTGATTAAGACGTTAAAAGAAAAACAGGTGATAGATAAATGTTTCTGGGCGTGCTGTACGGAATACTCGGATGTTCCCTTTGGGGTTTTATTTACATTATTCCGCTGCTTTTACCTGAATATTCTCCCGCTACCGTAGCGATGGGGCGTTTTACCGTCTATTCGATCGGAAGTTTAGTGATTTGCTACTACTGTCGAAAGACGCTGACGCTTTTGACCACATCGGACTGGATCAAGGCCTTTTGCCTAGGTTTTTTCGGGAACGCCGTCTATTACGTTCTTTTGACGAAAGGAGTTCGCTTGGCCGGCGTTCCGACTTCCGGGATGCTGATGGCATTAATCCCGTTGAACGTTGCGCTGCTGACGAATCGACCCGGAGCAGAGACCACTGTTGTTGTGCCCTGGCGGCGTCTTTCTTTGCCGCTCGCGATGATTCTAATCGGTTTATGGATCGGCAATATTGACGAATTTTTAGAAATTTCTGTGGCCACTTCTTCTGTCGAGTATTGGCTGGGCTTTTTGTGCAGCTTCGGAGCGATGGCGTTATGGACGTGGTTTCCGATCCGAAACAGTCAATGGTTGCTGAAGCACCCCAACGTTTCGCCGTTGGCTTGGACAACGGCACAAGGCGCTTCCATGCTGCCTGCGACACTGCTTTGTTATGTTTCGGTGAACTTTGAGACCTTTCTCCACGGAGGAGCGGTTTTGGGACAGACACCGGTTAAGTTCGTGCTGCTGATGGTCGCGGCAGGTTTAATCTGCGGATGGGCTGGGATGGCGCTTTGGAACATGATGAGCGCTCGTTTGCCCGTGGCCTTGAGCGGTCAGATGATCGTGTTTGAGACGATCTTCTCGGTCATATATTCTCTAATCTATAAACAACAAGCGCCCAAATGGACGCTTGTTGTTGGGGTCTTTTTACTTCTCGGCGGAGTCCTTCTGTCTTTGAAAGTCTTTCGGGACTCAGGCCGGAAAGTCAGTCAACCAAATTAGAAATTGGTTTCCTGAAGCTGGAAATAAGCCTGCGGATGAGAGCAGACGGGACAGATTTCAGGAGCGCGCGGGCCGATAACGAGGTTACCGCATTCACGGCACTGCCACATAACGATTTCGCTCTTTTCGAAAACTTTCTGCATTTCGACGTTGTTTAAGAGCTTCAGATAACGTTCTTCGTGGTGCTTTTCGATAGCGCCGACACCGCGGAACTTAGCGGCGAGTTCGGGGAAGCCTTCTTCCTCGGCGTCCTTAGCGAACTGGTCGTACATATCGGTCCATTCGTAGTGTTCACCGCTGGCGGCAGCCTTCAGGTTTTCTGCAGTATTGCCGATGCCCTGGAGTTCTTTGAACCAAATCTTGGCGTGAGCTTTTTCGTTAGAAGCCGTTTCTTCGAAGATAGCGGCGATCTGCTGGAAACCTTCTTTGCGGGCGACACCGGCAAAGTAGTCATATTTATTGCGAGCCTGGGATTCACCGGCAAAGGCCGTCCATAAATTCTTTTCGGTCTTAGTACCGGCTAAAGGTTTAGACATGTTCTTTCTCCATTAAGAAGCTAAAAAAATAGGGTTTCGGAGGATTATAACGACAACTTTAGGCCTTGTTAACCAATTCGAACAGGAGCGGATGAAATGAAAAATCGAATCAGTTACAGTGCAATAAGAGACTTCAGACAGTAGCAAAAATGAAAAAGATAATCACGATCCTTGGCCTCTTTGTTTTGACTTCTGTTGTTGCCGGATGCAGCTGGACAGATAGACAAATCGGACCGAATGACTATGAGATTTCCGGTTATTTTGATTTCACCATGAAGGGGGAAGTCGTCGTGAAAGGACTTGAGGATCAAGCCCGTTTATATTGCAAGGGCATCCGAGAAAATTTAGTTCCCCAGGTTTACTATATAACCGATAAAAACCGCATTTTTAATTACGAAGCGCAGCGAGCCAGTGCAGTTATTCGCTTTCACTGCATTCCAGACAACGGAAGTTAAGCAGGATCTTCTTGCGAATGTTAACGTTTGTAATTTTTTAGAGTCGTTTGCCAAAACGAAACTTTATCTATAGAATACGCTTTCCTGATTGCAATGATCGATGTGCGGAGAAATGGCCGAGTGGCTGAAGGCACACCCCTGCTAAGGGTGCAGACTGGCAAAAACCGGTCTCGAGGGTTCGAATCCCTCTTTCTCCGCCATTTTCTTATTAAGGCAATCCGAGACACTGCAAGACATCACGAGACATTTGCTCTCAAACGCCCGTCGTTATTGGCTTCTAGGCCTATTAAATCTTTCCTATTAAATTTCCGAACGAGACTTTAAAAGACTCTGCGAGACATTTGCAGTATCATCAGTGGTGGACATTTGGCGGACATCTTCTTTGGAGGACATCAATGCAGGTCACAGCCAAGAACATCTCTAAGCTCCCCGACGGCAAACATTCAGTGGCGCCTAACCTCACACTTTTAGTACGCGGTCCGTCCCGCTCATATATTTTCAGATACATGGTGGACGGCAAGCGCAGGGAGAAGTCTCTCGGTTCGGCAGCCAAGATCAGTATCACAGAGGCCAAAGAGTTGGCTGAGCGCTTCCGGGTAGGACTCTCAAGAGGCGAGCTTCCCGTGACACCGAAGGACGAATTAAAGATTGAGGCCAAGAAAGTATTCGAGCCGACGTTCGCAGACTATGCCTTAAAGACTGTGGAGAAGATCGCGAGCGTCCGTCTTTGGAAAAACGAGAAGCACAAAGAGCAGTGGTTCTCCACCATTAAGACCTATGCTATGCCTGTGCTAGGCGACAAGAAGATGTCGGAGATAAAGAGAGCTGATGTCTTGGCGGTGCTCCAACCGATATGGCTTACCAAGACAGAGACCGCTTCGAGAGTCAGAGGACGCTTGGAAAATATCTTCTCTTACGCGATAACCGACGGCCTTATGGAGTACAACCCCGCATTATGGAGAGGGAACTTGGAGCGAGACCTGCCGCCGCTCACTAAGGTAAAGCAGGTCGAGCACCATGAGGCTATGCCCTTAGAGGTGCTTCAGGAAAAGATCGGGTGCTTCTATCCTGCGACGAACAGATCGAGAAGGGCGATTCTCTTTACCATCCTCACAGCTTCCCGCGTGGGCGAGTCGGTGCCCGCTAAGTGGGAGGAGATAGATTGGGAACACAAGGTATGGAGCGTGCCGCCCGAGCGCCGCAAAGACGGCAAGCCTTATCCTCATAGAGTGCCGCTGAGTACGCAGGCGATTGATTTATTGAAGAGCATTGAGAGAAAGAGCGAGTACATCTTCGGCGTCTCGGAGAAGAGCTTAGGGAGCCGCTACAGCCTCGTCCATATATTGCAGAAGATGACCAAGACCGAGTACACCATGCACGGCTTCCGTTCTACCTTTAGGGATTGGTGCGCCGAGAACGGTGTCGCTGATATTCTCGCTGAGAAAAGTATGTCGCACGCAACGGGGAACGCCGTGGTCCAAGCGTATCAGAGGTCTGATCTTTTGGAGCAACGGCGTCCTGTTATGCAGGCGTGGGCCGACGCGGTATTTAGCAAGCTGTCTTCGGCTGACTAGCGACCCACTGATCGAGTTCCTTTACATTCCATCTCGGGCGCCCTGCAACATAGCGCGGAGCTGGGAAGTTGTACCACTCCTCTTTGCGCCACCTGTCGATGGTGCGTGTGGTAACGCCGACGTACTCGGCGGTCTCCATCTTGTTAATCCAAGTCTTGTTTGTCATTCTTTGCTCTCCGTTGTAAGACTATTGAGCGCCTCGCGTGATCTCAGCTTATTGATACGCTCGGTTATACATCTTTCTAAGCAGTCCCAAAAGTCGCCGTCAAAGACCGTGAGGTTATTCCATTCGTTAATGAAGTCTTTCAAGATACCGTTGGAGCGCTTAAATAAGCGGCTCATGTTTAGGAAAGAGACGTAATCGCAGTCTTGCATTTCCAATGCGCCGTCAGACTTCCTGCGCTTCAAATACCACCGAGCTTTTTTGAGATCGAGGAGTTCGCTTGCGCCGTCCTTGTGACCCGCACGGAAACAATACTTGATGGCGTTACCTTCGCAGAACGGCAGGCGCTCGCAGAAGTCAATGGGTTCGAGCTTGATTGATTGCTCTTCGTAGTGGGACGGATGGTTAACTAAGTCGCTCATTTTGCTTTCTCCTCTTCCATGCGTTTCAGTTGACGTTCGATCTTGGCTCCCATGAGCTTGTTGATCTTCTCTCTGAACTCCGGTCTTTGATCTATCAGGTATTCCATTTGCCTTGCCATAAGAAGTACGTCGGCGAGTTCCTCGGTGCTCTTGTCGCGGGCCTTTAAATGCTCTGCATATATGGCGTCGCTATCGAACACCGCGGAGCAGTTGACTTCGGAAAGCGTCATGTAATAAAGCGCTTTAATGCCCGCAGCTGAATACTCAGCACACTCTTCGGCGAGTTTTACCGACTGAATCTCAATGCCGTAATAGTCGGCAATTTGTTTTAACTTATCGTTCATTCAAGTACCCTTTGAAAAATGAATCTACGTTCGGTGCGCCTAGTTCTTTCAGGCGCTTGAAGTTAAGGACATAGGCATACCCGTTGTGGCGGCTGGAACCTATGAGTTCTTGGTTAATAATCCCTTCGAGTTTCAGGGCCATAAGCGAGCGCCTCAGCGTCTCGTATGCAAGCCCCGACACTTCTTGCAGACGGGTGAGTGTCACCCGTCCTTTGAGGTTGATGTTGTAGAGAATGAAGTAGAGCAGAATCTTTGCCGAGTACGGCAGGCCCTTTCTTCTTAAGCACCACTCGGGCAGAGTCTCAATCGGTTTCCTTCTTTTCGGCATTGTCTAGTTCCTTTTGAATCCTTTCCCCGAGCCACCGCACCACAGGCACCGCCCATGAGTTCCCGATGGCCTTGTATCTAGGGGAGTCGGGGCATTCGTCTTCGTCCTTGCCCCTATAGCTGATCTTTGTCCAATCATCCGGGAAGCCTTGGAGACGCTCGCACTCTACGGGAGTGAGACGCCTGACCGCTGCTTCCTCTTGAATGCACGGTACGTTGTTGCCGCCCGTCCCCATACGCGCCGTAAGCGTGGGCGAGGTCTCACCGCACTCGCGGATAACGTCGCTTCTATGAGAGATGTCTATTATCAAAGTCTCTGACCCCCCCCCGATTACTCCGCCGCTTGCCTTGAGGGTTCCGGCCTGATCGTCTGTTTGGCGGAACGTTCCAAAGCCGCCTTCAGCGAAGGAGGCAACAGCTTCCCTCTTTTCTGCGCTCTCGCAAGAATCCCCGCGCAGGCTCGGGCGCTCAAAAAGTACCTTTGCGGGATTGAACCCGTGACGAGAACTTGCGATAACGAAGACTCTTTTACGACGTTGGGGCACTCCGAAAAATTGAGCGTCGAGTGTGCGCCATGCGACACGCCTTTTTGGACCGGCAACGAGACCTGCACTTGGCCACCTGCGGCTTGGTACTTCAAGGGGAAACTCAGCGCCACATAGTTCTCCCAAGAAACAGCCGAAGGCGTTGTCCTTAGTGTGGAGGACTCCGGGGACGTTTTCCCAAAAGATGATGGGGGGGGGTAGTTCGTCTTCGTTTCGTACATCTTCGATTGCATTTGCTATCTCACAAAAAATAAGTGTTAGGTTTCCTCGGTTGTCTGCGAGGCTTTGTCTTTTGCCTGCCACGGAGAACGCCTGACAGGGCGTGCCTCCGCAGAGCAGGTCGGGTGCTTCGATTTCACGTGCTCTTATTCGCTCCGGCAGAGTGGTCATGTCCCCGTAGTTCACAGCCCACGGGAAGCGTTGATCTAAGAGTTCACACGGGAATGGCTCTATCTCTGAGAACCATGCAGGTATCCATCCCAACGGTTCCCATGCAACGGAGGCCGCCTCAATGCCGGAGCAGACCGAGCCGAAAGTCAGTGCCATTACCCGGGCCTCCTATAAGTTCTTTGGTTAAGGACGGCGCGGGCCGTCGGTGAAATCTCCTTAACGCCGCGGCTTCCGTCGCGGTTGTGCTGCTCGTCCACAATCTGAATGACCGCGAGAAGTTCTCGGACGGTGCGCTGAGGCGCCAGCTCCATAGCTTCCTTAAGCATTGCCGTGATCTCGCCGCACACGTCTCGGATGATCTGAAGCTCGTCGGCCTTGGCGACGTAACCGTGGGTCTGTCCTGAGTTCTTGCGGCGCACGACTGCGGCCCATGCGTGAAGCGCTTTGTAGTGGCGGGCCTTGAACTCCTCGGCTTCCTTTTCTTGGCCTTTCCACTTGCGATCAAACATCAGCATTCCGCCCCAATTCAAGAGGTCTTGAATCTTCACGCACTGCTTGTCGTCGATGACGCCCTGCGGCAGAGACACCTCGGCCGCCAAGCCCATGCTGTTAATGATGTCCTTGATCTCGTTGATGGTCTCACGCGGATAAGAGCAGCCGGTTCTCCGTATCGCTCGGGGCCTGTACTCCTTGCGCGGCTTTCTGTTTTTCGGCATTTGCTTGTTCCTTCCTTAGTCTTCTGAGTTCCCTGCGACGCTCATTGATCTTGTCTTTACGTTGTTCGTAGGTGGCTCTCTTGTACTCAACCAACCGTTCAAACAGCGCCTTTTTCTTTTCAGGACTCATAGCGTGGTAGAGTTCCCTGCGCTTGCGGTTGTATTCCTCTCGGTGCTCCCTTCGATAGCGAGCGTCATACTCTCGCCTTCGGGCAAGCCGCTCCTCGTGCGTCATCTCTACGCGCTTAGGTGCTTCGGCTTGCTTCTTAGCCTCTGCCTTTTTCTCTTCCCGCCGCTCCTTGGCGCGCTGACGTTTGCGCTCGGCTTTCTCCTCAGCGCTCAGCGTATGGACTCGGCCCGAGGCGGGAGCCGTGACGTACCCGTTCATTAGCGCTTGATGGTACTTGATGTGAATGGTGTAGTGTTCCATCCCTAAACGCTCCTCGATAACGTAAGGGTTGAGACCGCACGAGGCCATTTGGGTAATGCGCTCTTCAATATTCGTCGTCATCATCTTCGACTCCCAATACTTGCTTCTTATCCAAGAGGACATCCAAGATGTCGCGCTTAGTAGAGAGGCGCTCCTTGACTGCTTCGTCAAGAGTGCCCTTGGCTACGAGATAATGGACAAAGGTAGGTCTGTCGTGGCCCGCTTGAGCTTGGCGCACGGCACCGATACGCTCAACGATCTGATCGTGTAGTTCGAGCGACCACGTGCAGGAGAAAAAGACAAGGATGTTGCCTCCGTCCTGCAAGTTAAGTCCGTGACCGCAAGATGCCGGATGAGCGAGTAAAAGCGGGATCTTTCCTTCATTCCAATCACGAATAGTCTGCGGTGACTTGTCGAGCACTCGGGCGAAAGGGAAAGCCTGACGGATACGTTCCACCTCATGTCGATAACTGTAGGCGCACAGCACCGGCGCACCATTGGCTTCCTCAATAACCGAAGCAAGAGCTTCAATCTTTGCCTTGTGGACAACGGTGTAGGCGTCACTTCCTTCACCGTCCTCAACGTAAACCGCACCGCTCGCCATTTGGAGCAGGCGACCTGTCTTAACAGCAGCGTTTGCGGCCGTAACCTCCGCTCCGCCTTCGAGTTCAAGGTAGAGCTCACGAGCGAACTTGCGGTACTGGCGCATGACTTCGCGAGGTAACTCAACCACGATGTCATTAAAAATATTCTTAGCAACGTCGAAGTAATCCTCGGGGTTGACCGTGATCGAGACATCTTCGATTCTCCTTTTGATTCTCTTGTCGCTTCCTTCCTGTAGCTTCCACTCGACCCAACGGGTGGCACCGCCCCCGCGGGATATGGGGTAGAAGAACTCCCGCTGAAAAGCCGAGAAGGATTTACCTAAGCGAGCCCCTTTATCGAGGAACCACATCTGACCCCAAAGGTCTAAGAGACCGTTGGGCGCCGGGGTTCCTGTAAGCTCGACGAAACCCTCGGACTTGAACGCGACCTTGGCTAAGGCCTTGGCTCTCTGAGTTCCTTGGCGGGCGCGCAGACCCTTCAGTCGTGTGCTCTCGTCGGCAACGATCAGATCAAAGAACCAATCGCCTTTGAGTTCCTCCACCAACCACGGGATGTTTTCGTAGTTGATCGTGTAGACGTCCGCGTCGGCGAGCAGGGCGTCGCGGCGTGCCTTGGCGCTCCCGCAGATCACCGAGACCCGCAGGTTCTTAAAGCTGTCCCACTTCCTCGCCTCGTCCGGCCACGTGCTCTGCGCAACGCGGAGCGGCGCGATAATGAGCACGGTAAGAGAGGGGCGCACTGCCTTGATCTGACGGATGGCCTCTAACGTGGAGGCTGTCTTGCCGAGACCCATGCCTGCGAACACTGCGGTGCGCTTGTTGTAAAGGATGTTATCGACGATCAGCTTTTGGTATGAACGAGGTACGAACTTCATAAGTCCTCCGTAACGTTGACTCCGCCGAAGAGCCCCTGATTGATCGCCGACTTGATGGACTCGGGAGAGTCGCAGACGAAGACTTCAAAGCCTCCGTCATCAATCAGCCGGTCGATCATTCGCTCCTGAGGGCGGGAGAGCTTGCCGTTCTTGCGAGCTTTAAGCTCGACGAGAATGTGCTTTCCGCGCCGCATGAGGAGCCAATCAGGGGCGCCCACGGTACCCTCGAAAGACATCTTGAAGGCGGTGATACCCAGCTCGGAGCAGAGGCGCTTCAATGCCTTCGTGTTGAGTCCTTCGGGAGTGGTCATTCGGTTTTCTCCGGTTGTCGGGTGAGGCTAAGAAGTTCAGCCGCTTTCCGATACTTTCCATCTATCCGGCCCTCCGGCGAAGCGCCGAAGACTTCGTAAAACTCCATAGCAGTAGCACGTGTAGGCAATACTCCGCCGCACCTTGTTATGCGGCCGTCCTCCTCGGTTACCACTGTCTCACTCAGATAGGCGTAAGGAAAATTAGCCCACCAAACGTTGTACTGACGACCCCTGAACAACAGGTGAAGGGTGTACGGACCGCAATTGATAACCTTAACCTCGTCCTTATGGTCAAGCAGGTAGCGATAAACCTTGTCAAGGTCTCGACTTATGGGGTTGTTTCTTACCCACCAGCAGGGGTTGATAAGCGCTTTGAGCGTGTACTTATTCATCTATCTTCTCCTAACTCTTTCTCTTCCTTCCGGGCCCAAGATCGCCTCTGCAACCCGAGCGGCCCTATCAAGGAAAACTGCGTCCGCGGCAGTAAAGGAAACTTCAAAGCCTTCGCCTTCAATGCTCACTTTTATTTCCGAACCAATGAGACCCTTACCGCCATAGGTATCGTCAGGGTGGCCGAGCTTTTCCCCCTCGACCACTTCCGCGGCTTTAATCTTTTCGAAATTCATTTATCTTTCTCCAATACATACCGCTTGAAATACTTCTGAGAGTTTTCTATTTCTCGCTGGATAACGTCGTTGTATCCGGCTTGGTAACCGCGGGCGTAAGCAGATTCTTTAGCGGCTTTGACGCCTGCCTCATAGCCTGCCTCGTATGCGCCTTTGATCTCGTCTTTTTCAGCGGTCATTCACTTGTCTCCTCAGCTTCCAGCTTCTCGATGACATCAACGCATTCGAGCATCTGCCTTGCGATTTCCTTAGCGAGCGCCTTGCTGAAGACCACTACGAAGGGAGCCTCTTTTGCGCTGACGCAGGTCACGGTGATAAGGCGGGGCTTGTCTCTCAAAAGAACAACATGAGAGGGTGCAGCTACTGTCAAACCGTTAAAGCGGTAGTCACTTTTGGCTACGAACTTTGCAGTTTTCTCAGCAAGACGGATGACTTCCAGCGCGTCTTCTACTCTTTTATTCAGGTCAAGTTTGGTTTCGTCCATTTGTGTGTCTCCTTATTGAATGATCTGTTTGGCGTCTTCGTCGTCCGCCTTTTCCAACTCTTCCAAAATGGTCCTGCAAAGTTCCTTCAATGGTTCTCGCTGAATCGCCGCGGTGAACTCTTTGCCGTTTTTGTTAATCAGATAAATGACGGGGAAGTCAGGGTCGTTGCCGGCAAATCCTACGGACGTTATTGCAAGTACGTCGGCGGGCATTCCCGCTTCCTTCAGAGTCCTAGCGATATCCGCCTTAGACTCGATGACTCTTTTGTCGTCCCGCGGACAATTGCACTTGTTTACCTTCACGGCTATTCCTCCCTCTTTTCCTGTTCAGCGCGCAGAACGGAGAGGCAGGCACCGACTTCTCTCACGATGTCCTGAGCCATTCGTTCGGTGAGCACAACAACCTGCGGTTTCTTACCGTCGCTGTCAGCGCACATGATGTTGATGTAGGGGTGGCCGTCTCCAAAAAGGCCAACGTGCAGAGGAACCAATGGATTGACATCTTTGTATCTTTCGTCTTCTTCCTTGAGATATGCAGCGGCGTTGACTGCGCTTGCAAAAGCCTTATCCAAACTTTCAAAATCTTTATCGGGCATTTAAATCTCCTTAATCTTTGCGATAGCGAGCCGCTTCAAACCCCGCGGCTACAAGGGGTAAGCCGTCTGCCCAATCGGGCAGGGCGGACATGATCTGCTCCATCTCGCGGTGGTTCCGCGTGTTGTCGTCTTTGATTTCCGTGATGTATTCGTCATGCACTGACATGACGATGTGGTATCCGGCTGCTTCAAGCCTCGGGCCGGCCTCCAAGAGGAGATCGCAGGCCGCTCCCTGAACACTGTTTTCCGCCAATTTCCCGGAATATGTAGGTATCCGCTCCCACTTTTTGGTGTACTGATTGACGCCCATAAAGCTGAAGTCGCACATCTCGCCTTCCTCGGGCAGGCGCGGCGCCGGGTACACGAGGTAGCGGCCTGACGGGAGGCGCATTAAGAGATAGTTACCCGAGACACGACAGACAATGCGGCCCGCAGAGAACGCGACACCCTTGGCTTTGATGGCCGACTGACAAGCCTTGGCAAGTGAATACCAAAAGCTCTCGATCTCTGAGTTGGCTTTGCGCCAAGCTGATTTAATAGCGTTGCATGCGACCCATGCTTTCTGACTCATGCCTCGGATAAGTTTCTTTTCCTTGGCCCACTTGAGCATTCCCATAGATTCAATCCAATAGGACTCTTCAATCGTGGCTTCGGTCGTCTTAGCGAGGTCGTCTAAGTCCATGCCGAAGTTCATAGCGAAGGTTGCAAAAGCTCCGGGCCCGCCTTGGTATCCGAGCGCAAGCTCCAAGACCTTGCCCATCTGACGCTGATCTTTGGTCACGTCTTCAGGTTTGATACCGAAGGTGCGGGCATACGTCAGCTTGTAGAGGTCGTGGCCCTTGTGGATAAAGTCGCCTTTCTCATTGACGGCCCACTCTTGGAACCATCCGTCGCGGTAGGGCAGTGCCCACGCTCCGCTCTTGGTTTGCAGGGTGTCGAACTCACGGAACGCTTCGAGCTTCCATTCCTCGCCCGCAAGCCAAGCAAGTACTCGGCCTTCCACGTTGGAGAAGTCGGCGACGCATAGACGGTTGCCTGCTGCGGGGACGATCACGCTTCTGATCGCGCTGGAAAGAGGAACGGACACGTCGTCGTAACAGATTTCAAGAATGCCGAGCTTGGTGTCTTCAATGATCTCTTCGATCTCTGTCTGAGATTTAATTAAGGGGCGCGGTAAATTTTGCGGCTGGAACGTTCTGCCGGAAATCCGGCCGGTTCGGGAGGCGCCGCGAAACTGCATACAGCCGCGGAGTCTTCCGTCCACCGCGCCCTGTACCACGCGCTTGTACTTCTGAACAGATGTCTTGGTGCCCATAAGACGCAGACCGATCAGCTCCTTCATTTCAGCAGGAATGTCGGGGTCTTCCATGCGCTTCTCTAATTCTGACTTGCGCATATCCTTCAACTGCCAGCCGTATTTATCAAAGAAGAACTGAATGAGGGCGTCACGCTGACCTGCGGTCACGACCCGTCCGTCCGTGAGTTTGAATACCTGCTTGTCAATATCCTTCTTGGCGCGTTCAGCCGTTGCAATAGCGGCCTCGGCAAACTCCACGTCAACGCCGATACCTCTCATGTTGATGGCCGCGTCTAGCACTTGAAGCTCGCGCTCTTTGACCGTGCGATTAAATGCAGGGAGCTTCTTATAGACCTCACGCATGGACTCAATATCCAAGCGGCAGTAGTTCACGAACTTCGCCCACTCCTCGGGGTGCGTCTTGCTTGTTGCGCGGTCGAGTTTCCAAGTGGAGGGTAAGGGCTTGCAGAAAATCTGAATGAGTCGGCTGCCGTCTGCGTCCTTGGCCTTGTCTTTAGAGAGATGGAATACCTCGCAGAGTTCTTTCAAAGAACCGGGGAGGCCCGCTTGATAGGCCATGACCATAGTGTCGTCGAGCGTCTCCATAGGAAGCTCGATCTCGGGCATGACGTAAGAAAGGAATACGCGGTCAAACATCACGCCGTTCTGCCACACGTGGCGGCGCTCTTTGCGTGCTACTTCGTCGAGCGCGACACGGAGTTCTTCGGGCATGGAACCCTCGGTAACGTCCCACACTTTAGCGGGTGCGTCGTCAATGGCATAGCCCCAAAGAAGAATCTCGGCCGAGGGGTCGGCGGCGTATGCGTGGGAACCTGCGCGAATGTCTTTCGCAGAGAAGGTTTCCAAGTCGCAGTAAAGAGTAGGAGAGGTGACTTTCATTTGTGTGTGTCTCTTCTTGTTTGGAAAGGTGGCGGCGGGTCCGAGCGCATGGAAAGCCTGTTTTCCATTTAGAACCGAGCAGAGGTGCGAGGATGACGACCCCGCGATTAGCCGGCCCGAGGGACTTGCCCCTCGACTGCACGCTCGACCCGCCTTAAGAAGAAACACACTAGATATGTGTATGTTCCATCTTAAGGCCTCTCCCCGCAGTTGGGAAGAGACCGCCGATCAAATTAGTTAGAACTGAGAGGTATCGACTTCTGTCTCGCCGTCCTCGCCGTCGTCGGAGAGGTCGTCGAGGTACTGTGCGTCGCTTGTCTTAGCAGAACCAAGCGGTTCACCGTCGCGGACGAACTGCACCGTGGTCATGCCCGGGTAAATACCAGAAGTGGAGCCGCCTTCACTCTTGTAAAGGTCGGCAATAACATTGACATAGCAACCGTTGTACGGCCTATCCTGCTTGATTGGGTTGCCGTTTTCGTCCACTGTGGAGTCGTCATTCCAATCAACGGGCTGCTTGTTGCGTCTGAGAACTTTAAGTTCGCGGCGTTCAGAAGTTCCGTCTTTATGCGTAAAAAATTCAGGGGCTTTGCAGTTAATGGTGTAGAAGACTTCTCCGTCATCGGTGGTCTGCTTGCGCGCCGGATTGTGGTCTTCACTCTTGCGGAACTGACGCAGTTTGGTTTGCCACTTGTCTCCCCAATAGAGCTTGGCCGCTTCTTCTACCGCTTTGTCAAGCTCTTTTAGGTCTTCATCGGTCAGGAAAAGAACCGCGGAGTAGTTCTTGGGCAGAGCGGGATTGTCCTTATAAGAACGAGGAACACGAAGGTCGCTGAAGCGGAGACGGCAGGCTTGGAAGAGTACCTTTACGCCTTTGAAATTATCTTTGTTGGTGATTGTTAAGACTTTTACAGCCATTTGAGTTTCCTTATTTAAAGTGAGACGGGTATCTTTTTTTGATCTCTGCGATAACCCTTTCCAGAGCGTCGAGGCGTCGTTTGGACGACCCCGGCGGTTTGTCCTTCTCCAGCGAGGCCGCGAGCTTTAATGCTTCAACCGCGGCCTGCGGGAGTAAGGAAGATGTTTGATATTTACGATTCATCGGTCAGATAGTCCGCGTCTGATTTCAAAGCGGGGCGTTTATCCGTGGCGGCGGCCAGTGTTGGCTTGCCTTCGGGCCGAGTGATTAAGCCTTGAAGCGTCTGCCATTTGCGCTCTCCGATCACGCCGCTCTTGTAGAGCTTCTCGGCCTGCGTCGGGCTGATAACTTCAGGTGTCTTGTAGTATTCGGACATCTTGAGTTTCGCCTTCTTGAGTTCGTCCAATGCTTGCGCGGAGTCAGTCCACTTGCGGTTTCCGGGGCGGCCCGAGACCAACTTAAAGCCGGGCACCGACTGACCGTTGGAGAGAAGGTCGAACACTTTCTTTTCCACGGCGTAGAAATAAGCCTCGGCTACAGGCTTGAAATCGAGAATGCGGGAGAGCTTCTCTACCGAATCAGGCACCGTGAGAACTCTCGGCAGATCGAGTTCGGTCGAGACTTCACGAGTCATCGCAGGACACGTGGCTTTAGCCTTGCAGAAGCGGCACCCTGCCTTGGTCACAGTGAAGTCTTCTAAGCTGTACTCGCCCGTCTCGCAGATCGCAATCACGCGCTCTGCCTGCGGCTGGACGATCTCATCGAACCAAGAGCAGAGCTCTTCAACAGAGGTCTTCCAAGAGTTGGTGTTGTCAGCTCTCGGCTGCACGATATGAAGCTCAATGTTCTTGACCGGAAGATCAAGGTGGCTCATGTAGGCCATGTAACCGTACAAAGAAAGCTGAGGGTTGTTCTCTGCGGAAACGGGAACGCCTTGGCCGTGCTTGTAGTCAAAGACATGAAGCGTGTCGCCTACCAACATCAGGCAGTCGGCGGTACCGCCCATTGAGCCGTTCGGGATTTCAACCGAGTTGACGCGGGTCTCAAAAGCAACGTAATCAGGGAACCCTCCGCAGACCCTATCGAGCTCGGTCAGCCATACACGGGCGCAGTTGATAACCTCGTCGGCCCATGCGTCGGTGATCGTGAATTTCCCTTGCGGGCCTTTGGCTTTCATTTCAGCGACTTTAAACGCGAGCGTCGTCTGAATAGCGTCCCACTGAAAACCGTTGAAATAGTCCCTGCCCGCCAATTCCATAACGGTATGTGCGGCAGTGCCCTCGTCGGCATAGACCGAGCCTTCGTCCGGGATGTCCTTGTTCAAGAAGACTGAGGCAGGGCAGTTAATCCAGCGCTCGGCAGCGGACGGAGAAAGAAGTGCATGAGCGGCCATGATTAGACTCCGAAGGTTTCTTTGAAGGCGCGAACCCATTCGCCGTGCTTTTCACGCGGAATGGCACCTACGGTGCGCACACCGAATTTTTCGATAGTGAAGTTGCGGACGGCCTCGGGCTGTGCTCCTTTAAGGACTGCATCGCGGCAGAGGAGGCGGCGTTCTTTGTCGAGGTCCGCGTCGGACTTGTCGGCATAATTTTCCTGAGAGGCCGAGTTCAGCTTGTCGTCCGATTTCGGTTTTTCAATCCATCCTTCGGGTTTCGGGGCGGTTTGCTCAGCCGATTTTGAGACGGGGGGTGTAGCTTTCGTAGCGGCCTTTTTCGCGGTCTTTTCACCATTAGCGGCGGGCGCGGGGGTCACCTCTTTTGCAAGCGCAGGAGCGGGCGCCGGTGCTGCTATTTCCACGGGTTCGGCCTGCACTGCGATAGGCTCGGAGGGCGCCGTGGCGGGCATATGAGCGGCCTCTGGGGTCGGTGCGGTGTCCTGTAGCGGGGCGGGTTCTGCGGCCTCTGTAGGCTCGCTTTCGAATCGCTGGGCTTGTTCGATTAGGTCCGCTGTAGCATTAAATAATGAGGCTATAGCGTTAACTAGACTCATTTTTCGCGCTGTATAGCTGAGGCCCTTTTCCGAATGCGTAGTCAATACACTCTTAGCGGCGTTTAGTAATTCCTCCGCTGCATTATTTAGATGTAAAAAATATTTCTGCTGCATTGATAAAACTCCTTTATTAGTTAGTGGTGAGAGAAAAATCGGGAATAGGGACGGGCGCGGTGTCATATCGCCAGCGGGCGGCGCCTAACTTGAGATTTCGGCTTAAATCGACTTTTAGCCGTTGTTTGATGGATTCTTTCCCGGCGTCCAATACCTTGGCGGCGGCTTTTAATGCCAGCCGTAGCGAGCCAGCCACAAGGCACCGATAGACAAGGGCGGCGGAAAAATCGGTAATGTCTACAGTCATGGGGCCGCCTTGGAAATCTGAATCAAAATAGATGTATGTCGTTACCGTCGGACGAGCGGCGCCAGTGTCGATCACTAGGCGCGCTATATATTTCGCGGGCGCCGCTGGTGTGGTTATCGGCGCGTGAATCGCTCGTAATTCAATCCGTGCAAACATTTTTAAAAGCTCCAAATAAGAAAGGGCGCCACGGTTTTTTGTCCGTAGCGCCCTTTTTTCTGTTTCCCGGTCGTAGGAAATAAATTGTTAGTCAGTCGTTAAACGCGGCTATGATTTCCCGCCGTTTAGCGTTTGGCCTCAGTGCTCGTATTTCAATCGGAGCGGCTGAGTCCGTTGTGTTTATTCGAGTCCATTTAATCAGGTGGCCGCCGGTGTCGAATATCTCATAACGATAGATACCGACTTGAAAATCATCTAAAAGCATTCTGTACCCCTCCTTTAGTATTCGAGGTCAATACGCACCGGGGCGCCCTTTCTTGCCTTTTGCGGCATCGCCAGGGATGACGCGCATTACATCGGGATAATTTGCGGCGCGCTCGGCGCAATACTCCGGGGTAGCGTTGCCATCACCAAAAGATTTATAGTTCTCAGCTGCAAACTGCAATAAAGAATCAATATCGAACTCTTTCACACTCGTGAGTTGCGTACGAATAAATTCAGTTACTGCGGGGCGGGATATCCAGCGGGCGCCCCTACCGTTTTCAAGCTCCGATAATCTCTCAATCAATACCAAGCAATGCCCATCGGTTGCGGCCATGTACTTGCGGTCGTAGTCAATGAAAAGGCCGTTAAAGAACCATCTAACATCATTTTTGGGGATGGCTGCGGTTATGGCGGTGAGCAGTTTTTTATTTAGTTTCGTCATTTTGATTTACCTCTATTAGCTGATTACTTGGATAGGTTGTACGGGGCCTCGGGATAAAAAACCGTAGTAAATGGTCTTGGTAGGCGAATCCTATCTATATCGATTTCATCGCCGTTACCGTCAACAATTTCGAGGCGCTCACCGGCTGCATTGGTGAGATAAAACCATCCGCCGTATTTTTTGTAAGGGCCGCTCACGGCCTGAGCAGCACGATACGCGGGGCCGTACATAAAACTAAAAGCGCTTTCCATCGATTCAGCCAGCGGATGGAGGTATTCGGCGCGCCACGTATCGTAAATAACACATTCCTCATAATGGAGGGTAATGCCACCGTCGAGAAGGCTTTCATTCACGCCCGCAAAATACAAGCGCCCATCGTTAGAATCAGTAAACTCGGCGCTAATAGCGTGAGATGTACAGGTGCCTAGCAACGCTCGAACCGCTGCCAATTTGATTGTTTCGTATGCCATGGTTACCGCTCCTTAGATGCTCAATTCACCAAAGAAATACAGTTGATTGATTATTTCGAGGTCCTCGCCCGTGATCTCGCGGGTAGCGCTGCCGCCCGTCGTGCGACCGGTAGCGGTGATATAGGCGCCTGCACTATCCAGCCAGTGGAGGTAAAGAGTAGGGCCGCCACACTCGATAAGGACATAAGCACCGGCGGCCGCGCCGTCCTCGTCAAAGTATTTTTTGATGTCGAGGGCCTCAGTCATTGACTCCACTTCACTTTTAATGGTGTCCTCTAAACAGTCAAAAGAGACATCACCCAAAGTAAGACCGGCGGCGGCTTCGAGGTCATCGGCATAAGTGTCCAAAGCGTCATTGAGATCATCAATCGCGGCGGCGATTAAATCCCCGCGAGCGTGCTCAGAGAAAAATTGTTCAACGTCGTTAACCGCGTCAATCTCATAGTTATCAAGGTCAGCGGACTCGGTGAGGTACGCAACAAAGGAGCGGGCGGCGGTGCTGCTGTCGGTTGTAAGACTGTAAGCGGCGCGAATATCAGCCAAGAAAGAATTTATTTCGTCGTCCGGTGTGTTTCTTTCAGCCGTGGAAACAGTGAGCGGGGCCGGTGCAAGTCTTTCACCGTAGCGAATCGCGCTAAGAATTGAAAGGGCGCGAGCGGCGGGGAAGGTTTGAGCGGTGTAACGTGTCATTTCGATTTACCTCTAAATAAAGAATGAATTACATGAGACCAACTAAGACCATGACAGCGAAAGCAGCGAGGCCAATAGCTGCGGCGATAGGAGCCGGGATAACTCCGAGCATGAGAGCCGTGATGCCCAATGCCAGCGAACCGACTGCGAATAAATAACCGAGTGCGACTAATATTCTTAATGCTGTCATTTTGTTTGCCTCTTAATCAAGTGTTAATTAAGTTTCGATGGTTGAATTATGAAACTTTTAATTAAGTTTTGCAAGTGAGAAATTTACTAAATTACGAAAATTTTACGAAAGTAGGGGAAACACCTACAGAACTCCGATGGCTTTGATCTTTATATAGGCACGTTTTTATGTCTCAATTAGTAACGCCGTTACGCCGTAACGGAGTAGGAGAATGAGACAACGTGGCGGCCTCCATTTTTGAATGTCTCAGTTGGAAATATCGGCGCAAAATTACAAGCCGTAATTTGGTAGGAAAAGCCGCGCCGTCTAGGTTAACCGAAAGGGTTAGCGGTTAGCGTTCCGCTCTATTCCTTTTATATTTTCTTTTTTATTAAATATTTTCTAAAGGGTAGGGAAAAACGGTAACCGCTAACCCCTAAATTTAACCTCCCATATTTATGGTATTTAAATGGTGCGCCGGCATTTAGCTCTATCAGTGGGAAAGGCGTCCGGATTGTTGCCAGCAGCAGAGCGGCGCGGGCGTATCGGAGCGAAACACCGGCGCGGAGCGCCTGTTTCATAGCCTTTTGGCAAGACCACGCGAGGAATAACCCCATTGAGATCGCGCGCGTGTCGGCCGCATTGCTTTTTACTCAACATTATAGTAATTATGTTGAATACTTCTCTAAATGCTTGCATTACACATATCTTTACCCATCTTTCTCCCCGGTAGTTTGCCGCGCCGACCCCCACCCCCTGAGCCGGCCGCGCCGCGCCGCCTCTTACTGCCTTGAGAAATTTTTGGCACTCCCAAGCCGTTTCGACCTAGGAGGGGTTATCTAACACCTGCATCCAAAAATTTTTCCATATTGTGAAAAACCGTTTTACAATTATGGCTAACAATATGAAATCCCAAGAGAAAATGAAAATTTACGTCGATATTGCCTACAACGACAAAGGGCGGCGAATCGGCAGCGGGCACCCTCGCGCTAAGTTCACCGACGCCGATGTCGAGCACGTTCTTATGCTCCGTACCACGGGAATGACAACCCGCGAGATCGCAGACAAAATGGAAATGTCCGAGTCCACGGTGCGCTCCTACATCCGCGGTGTAAGGAGGAGTCAGCCCCCTATGGCTTGGAAGAGAAAGGAGATCGTATGCGGGAAGTAAAGACAAAGACCGGCGCCAGCGTCAAAGAATGGAAGCCGCCGACAACACAGGAGAAAGCCGCGCAGAATGTCTGCCGCTCCAAGAAACCCGATAAGTCGCTCCGCAACCGAGAAGGCAGAGTCGCTCTCCGAGAGATGGTCATGCCCGAGCTTGGTTTGGTGCCGCGTGACATCCCGCCCGCGGAAGACGGGGACGTTTTATGCGAATCTCGCATACAGCACCTTTGCGATTTTCTCTCCTCGGGCGGCGTGCTTCAGAGGTGGCTCGACGCCGCAGGCGTAACAAGGAGTCAGTACACCTATCGAAAAAATCGTCAGGAAGGCCTCAAAATGCGCCTAGAAGAGGCGATGTATGTCGGGTGCGATGCCCTAGCCGACCGAGCGCTGGAAATCGCTCACAAGCCGTTTATAACGGTTGACGAGGTTGTGACGACTTTGGCCGACGGCAGACAGGTCACCGTGACCAAAACCGCCGACAATGTATTTGCCCGCAAGCTCGCGGTGCAGGCCACGATTGACATCTTGAAAAGAAGGGCGCCGGACCGCTACGGCGACGCCGTGAAGGTGGAGGTTGCCGACTCCCGCGCTCAGGCCATTATCGACGCCCGGCGCCGTCTGCGGGAAGCGAAAGGCAAGATCATTGAAGCCGAGGTTGTGGGTTAAGAAAAAAGCTCGTTTTCCTCGCGGCAGGAGGAAATGTATGCCCGCGTTATGCCGACAACGCGGCCAAGGAATTTTTTGATTACGGGGGAAAGTTCGGTCGGAGGGTTTCCGAAAGTAATTCTTAGAGAACCGTCGGGCGCTGTCATCTTCCTGCCGATGATCGCTCTTTCGCTACCTCCGACAGGCTTAACCAAGGCCGCTATCAGCGTGCCGTCGTCTAGTTCGTCTGCGTGAGTGTAGAATTTTTTCAGCAACGCTCTTCCGTCTAGCGCCGCGTCAAATTCTTCTTGCGTGAGTTTTGGCGCGTTTAAGTCAATAAAGACCCAATCTCCGACTTTGATCTCGGGATCCATAAGCGCGTGCGTCATCCTTACAACAGCAACGTTAGAGCCACCGAAGTTCGGCGGAACGGGTTCTCTGAGTAAATCTTTATCGTGAAAAGGATTGAACCCGTCTTCGACATCAAGTTTCGCGAGGGTTTCGGCGGTCACCTTGTAGGCTTCCTGAAGTGGTTCATTTAGAGGTGCCTCGATGTCGCCACTGCTTGTGAAAACGTCAGGTTCGAGGTCTGTACCTTTGAGCATTTCTTGATACGGAATTTCTAAGGCGTCAGCGATTTTTTTGAGGTTGTCGGGGCGGGGGTCTTTCGTTGTACCTTTCGCAATAGCCATGATCGCAACCTGGCTTAAACCCGTGAGCTTCGCAAGACGATAGCCAGTCAGGTTTCTTTCCTGCATGAGAAGCGTTAAGCGAGTTGAGAACGGAATAACACTGAAAACGTCCACGGCTTTCTCCCTGTTTTGCTTAGGTATTTATTGATAAAAATTATATCAAGTTTGTATAAATATTAAACGCTTTATAGCCGATTGACTTCAAAAGTCTCACAATGATAAGATAATTAAAATTTAATTAAGTTAGGAGGAATCATGAGGCCTTCGGTTAGAGACAATGTTCTTTTTCTAAAAAAAATCGGCGTAGCGCCAAAGGACATAGCAAAGAAGACAGGGGTGTCTTTGCCCACGATCTACCGATACACGGTGGAGGAACCGTCGAAACAGTTTTGCGTAATTGAACGAGCGATTAGTGCCTTTGCGCAAAGCGAGGCAGAACGCGTGAAAAAAAATCATTGAGGATTATCAAGCCTCATTAGGAGAATAAATGAACTACTTCAAAGATCAAGGACCCCTCCTTCTTGTGAACGGTTACCGAATCGTTAAGATCGCAGGACGAGGAAAGAATCCGATTGAGAACGGCTGGACAAAAAAGATCGTTACCGCTGAGGACTGCGAAAATGACAACGCCGCAGATCGAAGCGTTGGGATAATCTGCGGCGAAGACGTTATTTGCGTTGACGCGGACATCAATAACGATAATGTTGCAAATAGGATAAAAGAGTTCATTAGACGACAATATCCTGACTGCATTATACCGACTCGCTACGGGAAGCGCCCGAAGTTTGCAATGCTTTTCCGAAACACCCATAACCTCCCGCCGAGCCGAACTCAAATATACGAGAAGCTCGAAGGAGACGAACGTGTAACGGCGCAAATCGAGTTCAGAAGCAAGAACCAGCAGTTTGTCGCCTATGGTGTACATCCGGCCACGGGCAAAGAGTACGAGTGGGAGAACGGGTCGCCCGAGTTTTTGTCGGTAGAAGACCTCCCGATCTTGACGCCCGAGATCAGAGACGCAATCGAGCAGAAGCTCGACGAGTTTGTAAAAGCCGAAGGGTTTTCTGCGGAACATCCGGCTGAAAGCGGCAAGGCTCTTGAAGACACCAAGCTCGAAGAGGAAGACATCGAGCTTTTGAATATGTCCAAGCGCAAGGGTATGTCGATTGAAGACGCCGAGGAAGCGTTGAAAGACTGCACCTTGAGCGTTGACGACTACACCTCTTGGCTGACCGTCGGGCAAGCGCTGCACTTCGAGTTCAACGGGGCCTATGCTGCGTGCGATCTTTGGGACCAATGGAGTGGAAAGTCTCCGAAGTACGAGGCGGGTAAGACCCGTGAAAAATGGGATACGTTCTCGTCCAATAGGGTCAACTCCGTGACAATGGCAACAGTGCTTTCCCACTGTCCGAACTTTCAGCTCAGCGAGATTGTTGCTACCGACGAGGGCGCAATGACCAACATTGTCATGCGCCGTCTTAAAGGCCTTGTGCGTTACGTCCCCAAGCAGAACAGATGGGCTTACTTTGATGGTCTGCATTGGTGCGTAGGAACGGAGGGAGGGCCGGCAGCCTTGGTTCGGCGGATTGTTGAGCGAGTGCTTAAGGAACAGCTCGAAACCTACAAGGCGGATACCTCACTCGGAAAGGCCGTGAGAGGTTACTCTAAGCTCTTCATAACGAATAAGGCTAACCGTGTGCAGAGACTTTTCGATAACTTTAAGTTGTATGACGAGATGTGGTTGGAAGCAGATGTCATAGACAGCAACAGCCGTTACTTCGGAGTCGGGAATGGAGACATTGACCTTACAACGGGAGAACTTCTGCCGCCGTCGCCCGAACGTTTTGTCTCCCGTCATACGCACATTCACTGCATTAAAGACGCTCAATGCCCGCGCTGGAGACAAACTCTGAAGGAATGCCTAGAGAAAGACAGCGTGATAGATTATTTCCAAAAGCTCGTCGGGCAAGCTGCACTCGGACGATTGAATCACGGACTTTTGGTATTCCTCTATGGCGGCGGTTGTAACGGTAAGTCAACCATTCTTGAGGTTCTGCGTGAGGTCTTCGGTGACTATCACCGCACCGCAAGTCCCGAAGTCTTTATGCTTTCTAACCGAACAGGCGGCAATCTTCGTACCGACTTGATCGACTTAAGAGGCGCCCGAATTATTGAGCTTCCTGAGACGGGGCAGGGCGGTCGCCTTGACGTTCACCAAATGAAGCGAATCACAGGCGGCGACCAGCTTAGCGCCCGAGTTCCTTATGCAGTGGAGCAGGAAAGATTCTCGCTTGTAGGAGTTCCCTTTATTGCCACAAACCATCGCCCCGATATTCAGGAGAACGACGACGGCACTTGGCGCAGAATAAATTCGATTAACTTTCGGCGCAACTTTGATAAAGACCCGGAGATCAAGAAGGACGAGCATTTGCGGGAAAAGCTCGCCCTTGAATATGAGGGCATTCTGAATTGGGTGATAGAAGGCGCTCTCAAGGCGCAGAAGGAAGGGTTAAAGAAACCCGAAGAAGTGCTGAAGGATGTCGAGGAATACAGACATGAAAATGATCTTGTCGGTCAGTTCGTTGAGGAACGTTTAGTCTTCGACGAAAAAGAACACATAACCGGCAAGGTACTCACGGACCTTTGGAAAATCTTTTGCGAAGAAAAAGGCGGCAACGGAGGAATCAATAAGCAGAGCAAGTTATTGGACGCTCTTATACGCCGTTACGGTCTTACTAAGACTTCTCCTAAAAATCGCCCGCGTCTTAACGGTATCCGCGCTAAGAAAGACATCGAACTCATGGACAGCGGCGACGAAGACTGACACTTGAACCGCCTCACATAAACCACAATAGCCTCGGAATTTAACCTCCGGGGCTTTTTCGTGTCTGACAAATACCTTGAACAAGAGATCGCTACTCGGCTTGCCGAGTTCTTTGACGACCCTTTGGGGTTCGTGATGTGGGCTTTTCCTTGGGGAGAACTCCCCGAGATGTCGGTCGTACGTCTGCCCGAGCCTTGGCGCTCTCAGTTTCACTGCGACTTCGGCCCCGACAAGTGGGTCTGCGAGTTGTTGGAAGACATCGGCCGCGGCGTCAGAGAACGCGGCTTTGACGGTGTGAACGCCGTCATGCCTCAGCGTATCGCTATTGCCTCGGGCCACGGTATCGGCAAGTCCTGCCTTACTGCACTTCTTGTGACGTGGCTTATGGCAACGCGCCCACACTGCAAGGGCATTGTTACCGCCGTGACCGCAAGCCAGCTCACCACCAAGACGTGGGCTGAAATCAACAAGTGGATGAAGCGCTCGGTCGTTGCCGATATGTTCGAGTACACCGCCGACTCAATCCGTGCAAAGGAAGCGCCCGAGACGTGGCGAGTGGACGCCGTGACCTGTAAGGAGGAAAACTCCGAGTCTTTCGCAGGTCAGCACGCCGCTTCCTCCTCCCCGTTCTACATCTTCGACGAAGCCTCGGGTATCTCGGAGAAAATCTTCGAGGTGGCAGAAGGCGGTTTGACCGACGGCGAGCCCTTCATGTTTATGTTCGGGAACCCGACGAGAGCCTCGGGTACGTTTTATGCGGCTTTTAACGACCGCAAGAAAAGGGCGTCATGGTACACGCGGCACGTGGACTCCCGCGACGTGGCAATTACAAATAAGCGGCAGATCGAAGCGTGGAGAGAAGAGTACGGCGAAGATTCCGACTTCTTCCGAGTCCGTGTGAGAGGTGAGTTCCCGAACCAAGCGAGCAATCAGTTCATACCTTCTTTCTCGGTTGAAGAGGCTATGAAACGCGCCCCCGTCGATCATCCGACTGTAGCGACTATCGGCGTGGACGTGGCGCGATACGGGGACGACGACTCCGTAATTTTTTTCCGGTTCGGCAAAAACGCCAAAATGCCCTATCGAGTTTTTCACGGACTCTCCGTTGTAGCGCTTGCTCACGAGATTAAGAAGGCTATCGCCTACTGCTACGAACTCGGATTTAAGCAGGTCTACTGCTTCGTTGACGAGACGGGCGTCGGCGCTGGCGTCGTGGACATTCTTTTGGACGCAGGCTACAAGGAAGTCTATGGCATTAACTTCTCAATGGCTGCCGACGACTCCGATCAGTTCGACCGTAAGAGAGACGAGATATGGGGCCGCGCCCGAGAGTGGCTCAAGAAAGGTTGTCTCGTTGAGGACGAGGACTTAAAGCACGACCTTGTGGCGCCGGAATATGAAATCCGTCCGAGCGGAGCAATCAAACTCGAAAGCAAGGAGAGCATGAAAAAACGGGGTCTTAGTTCCCCCGACATCGCCGACGCTTTCTGCCTTACCTTTTCAATGCTGATTGCGGAATATTCGCCCGAAGACTACCAGCGCAACAATCAACACGTGGCTCAGGCCCGCATGGATTACAACCCTCTAGATTTCCGCTTCTGATACTTGACGCGACCTCGGCGCCCGATACTACGGCAAAACAACGGAGAACTTTATGCACGTGAAGGTATTGAGCACGCAGGAGGTTATGTCTTACCCGGGCTTTGACGAACTCATTGAGGAGTATTCGCAAGCCTTCGACAACTCTCAGACGGGCCCCGTCAAAGTGGATTGGAAGGCCTACGAAGACTTCGGGGACAACTTGAAGACTGCGGCCGTCATCGCCGAAGGCAAGATCGTCGGCCTTGCCGCCGTCTTGATTCAGCATTCCCGCCACTACGATATGCCCGTGGTCACCATCGAAGCGCTCTACCTTCGCCGCGCTTACCGCAAAGGTACTGCGGGTCTGCGTCTGCTTTGGGCCGCCTCTGACATCGCCCGTGACTCGGGCGCAAAGGGCTTGGCGTTATGCGCACCGCCCAACAGCGAACTTGAGAGGCTCTGTATCGCCAAAGGCTACGCCGACCTGCGGCACGTCTATTGGGTGTCCGTATGAACGAGTTGTCTCTGCCTACATCAACGGAAGCGGCGATACGCCGTGTTGAAGAGCTTGGCGAAGCGCTCAAGCAGAACTTCCCCGAGTACGTCTTCTCTGTCGAGCATTCCCTGCACGGAGGAATGTACGCCCGCACCATCCGAATGCCCGCGGGCACGGCCGCCGTCGGAACGCTTATTCGCGTGCCCACGCTTCTCATTGTCAGCGGGCACGTGCGCATTAACTCGGGAGATCGCGTCTACGAACTTCAGGGCTACCACGTCTTAGAGGGCGAGATCAACCGCAAGCAAATGGCATGGGCCTTAGAGGATACCGAGATCACCATGATCTTTGCGACTAAGGCAAAAACGGTTGACGAGGCCGAGCGGGAGTTCACCGTCGAATTTGAACAGTTACAAAACCGAAAGAAGGAGATTTCAGCATGAGCGGAGTCGCAGTCGGAGCAGCGGTCGTAAGTACCGCGGCCTCCATTTACAGCAGTAACCGTCAGGCCAAAGCCACACGTGCCGCGGCCAACGCGCAGGTCGATCAGTCCAACAAGCAGTTGGCTCAGCAAAAAGAGCAGTACAACCGTGCCAATCAGAAGCAGGCCGACATCGGCTCGCTCTTGGAAGCCAACACAGGCTCCGACCTCGGCACCACTATGTTGTCGGGCGCTCAGGGCATTGACCAAAACCAGCTCCAACTTCAGAAAGGGGGCACCCTTCTCGGAGGCTAATCATGGAACTTAGAGAAAAAGTCCAAAGCCGCTGGGACGCTTTGAAAGAGGAACGCTCCTCTTGGATGTCGCATTGGAAGGACATCAGCGAGGTGCTTCTGCCGCGAGCAGGGCGCTTCCTACCGACCGAGAACAACCGCGGAGGCAAAGCCGCATTCCGCAAGATTCTCGACAGCACGGGCACCCGAGCACTGAGAACCTTGTCCGGCGGCATGATGTCAGGCATGACCAGCCCCGCTCGCCCGTGGTTCCGTCTTACAACGTTCAACCCCGAGTTGGACGAGAGCTACGAGGTCAAGGTGTGGATGTCGCAGGTCACCTCTCTCATGCAGATGGTCTTCTACAAGTCCAATACCTACCGTGCGCTTCAAATGGCCTACGAGGAATTGGGCGCCTTCGGCACGTCTGCGACCTTGATCTACGACGACTTCGACCGCGTTATCCACTGCCATCCCTTGACCATCGGTGAGTTCGCTATCGCGACGGACTCCCGAGGCCGCGTCAACACCGTGTACCGAGAGTTCCGCATGACGGTGGCTATGCTCGTGCAGGAGTTCGGGCTTGAGAACGTAAGCCGCACGGTCAAGGACCTTTACGAGCGCGGACAGATGGACGAGTGGGTTGAGGTCATCAATGCGATTGAACCTCGCACGGAGCGCGACCCGAGGAAGACCGACGCCAAGAATATGCCGTATCTTTCGGTGTACTTCGAGAAGAGCAGCGACAAGGGCAAAGTCTTGCGCGAAACAGGCTTTACGGAGTTTCCCGCTATGTGCGCTCGTTGGTCGGTAACAGGCGGCGACATCTACGGAACGAGTCCGGGCATGGAGGCGTTGGGCGACCTCTGCCAGCTACAGCAAATGCAGTTCCGTAAGTCGCAGGCGATTGACTACAAAGTTCATCCGCCCGTCTTAATCCCGAGTGAAATGAAGAACATGGGGACGCAGTTCCTCCCGGGCGGCGTTATTCCGTACTCCAACGCACAGCAGGCCCAGCAAATCCGCTCGGCCTACATGGTCGATCTCGACTTGAACTCTCTCCTTGTCGATATTCAGGACGTGCGCCAGCGCATTAACGAGGCCTTCTACCGCGACATCTTCATGCTGATGGTCAACTCCACCGACAAGACCATGACGGCGACCGAGGTCACCGAGCGGCACGAGGAGAAGATGCTGCTGATGGGACCCGTGCTCGAACGCTTGAACGCTGAAATGCTCGACCCCTTAATCAACATCGTGTTTAACAAGCTCGTGCAGGCAGACCTTCTGCCGCCGCTCCCCGAAGACTTGCAGGGTCAGCAGTTAAACGTCGAGTTTATTTCCATCCTCGCTCAGGCTCAGAAGGCCATTAGCACCAACTCCGTGGACCGTATGTTCTCAGTGCTTGGCAACCTCGCAGGCATGAAGCCCGACATTGTGGATAACGTCGATCTCGACTTTTGGCCGCAGTGGTACGCCGACGCTTTGGGCGTTGACCCACGCTTCATTGTCTCGGGTAAGAAGGTCGCCGTCATCCGTGAGCAGAGAGCGCAGGCTGAACAGCAGGCCGCCGCTATGGAACAGCTCCAAGGGGCGACTCAGGCCGCCAAGAACATGGGTATGAGTATGCAGGGCCAAAGCCCCGAGCAGATCATGCAGGCATTCACAGGCTACTAACTGATACTTGAAGAGACTTTGATGGTTGACAATTCTGAAAAGTTCGATTGGGACGCACGGGAGCGTGAACGCGAAGTCCTCGAACGTGAGACCAAACAGGTTTTGCAGGAGAGGAAAAACGATCTCGAAACCGTGTTGTCAACCGAGCAGGGCCGTCGCTTCGTTTGGTCCTTGATGAGCGAAAGCGGCGTTTTCTGTTCGACCTACAACCCGAAGGCCGTGGATGTGGCAATTGACATGGCCTTCACGGAAGGACGCAAGCAGTTGGGCTATCGGCTTCTTGAAGAGATTCAGGTGCTTTGCCCGCACAAGTTTTTGTTAATGCAACAGGAGATGATTAAAAAATGGCAGAAGGCTTAGAAGGCGGAACACCCGCACCGGCACCGGCACCTACACCGGCGCCTGCTGCTACACCTGCACCGACTCCGGCGCCGACACCCGCTCCCGCAGGAGCAACTACCGAAGGTCAGGGCCTGTCTAACCCGTTAGGCGAAGCAGGCGGACTTCCCAATCCGTTGGGCGAGAATCCCGCGCCGCAGGATAACAAGCCGGTAAGCGAAGCCCCCGAGCACTACGCTGAGTTCGACATGGGTGACTACGGCAAGCTCTCTGAGGAATCCGCCAAAGACTTCGGCGCCGCCGCCCGAGAGCTGGGTCTCTCTCAGGAGAAAGCGCAGAAGCTTGTCAGCTCCATGACACCAGCAGTTGCCGCACATCTTCAGCAGAAACTTGCAGGCTACGCCAACGAGTGGATTGCTTCGGCCAAGGCCGACGCTGAAATCGGGGGTGCCAACTACAACCGCAACCTCGGAGTAGCAAAACTTGCCTACGACAAGTACGCCACGCCCGAACTTAAAAAAGTTCTCGCTGTCTCGGGTCTCGGCTGCAACCCCGAGATTCTCAGACTCTTCTACCGCGTCGGCAAGACGCTCCAAGAAGATCAAGGCGTGGGAGCAGGCAACGGTTCGCAGACTCAGCCTTTCGTCCGTTATCCGAATACCCCGAACATGAAGTAATCAAGAAGGAGAGGAAATGTCCACTAACGCAAAATACAATCCGACGCTTGCAGATATTGCAAGCCGTATGGGTCCCGACAAACGTGTCGATACCGACATCATCGAAGCCCTGAACGAAACAAGCGAGCTTCGTACATACATGACAACCGTCGAGGCCAATGGCGTCACAGAACACGTGACAACCGTTCGCACAGGCCTTCCGACCGTTGCATGGAAAAAATTGAACTGGGGCGTACAGCCGTCCAAATCCACAACCAAACAGGTCAAAGACTCCCTCGGTCGTATCGAGGCTTGGGCCGAAGTTGATACTCAGCTTCTTGAGATCAATGGCTGGGATAAAGACTTCCGCTTCACTGAAGAACTTGCTTTCGTTGAAGCTATGAATCAGAAAGTTGACCGCGCTATCTTCTACGGCGACAACAAGAAAGACCCCGAAGCCATTCTCGGTCTCACAGCTCGCTACGCCACAGGCAAGAAGTCCGCGGCTGACAACGCTGTTAATGTCATCGACGGGGGCGGTACGATTGCTTCCGGCAAGTCCTCCGACCTGACCTCCATTTGGGTCATGTGCTGCTCTCCGCGTACTCTCTTTATGACCTATCCGAAGGGTTCCTCCGCAGGTCTCAAGACAGAAGACAAGGGTATCTGCACAACCGAAGACGCTAACGGCGGCAAGTTCGATGTTACCCGCACAAAATTCTCTTGGGACGTGGGCCTCGTGCTTCGCGATTGGCGCTATGTCGTCCGCATTGCCAACATCTCCAAGGCCGCTCTGAAAGCCGACGCTGCCGATACGGGCGCTATTGACTTGGATGACAAGCTCTCCGACGCTATCAACCGTATGCCTTCTCTGAAAAACGGCGGCCGCTTTGTGATCTGCTGCAACCGCACCGTCAAGAACTGCCTTAAGAAACAGTTCAAGCACGCTAAGAACGTTCGCTACAGTATTTCTGAAGTCGCAGGTCAGGACGTTGACAAGTACGACGGTATCCCCATTGCTATCTGCGACGCTCTGGAATTTGGCGAGTCCAAGGTTCCGTTTGACGCCTAATTAGGAGAAAAGAATGATTGTTGACAAACTTAACGAACTCTCCGACGGCCAAGTCGTAACCGCGGCCGCCGCATCCGCCAACACCTATGATTTCGGTCAGACCTCCCCGACCCCGGGCTCCAACGGCGTACTGCACGTGGTGACCACGGTCGAGGCAGGTTCCACCGGACTCATTCAGGTAAAGATTCAGGAGTGTGACACTGAGAGTGGCACGTACACGGACCTTCTCACGGGTCCGAACGTCGCCATTCCCGACGAAGGCTTAATCCTCGATATGCCCGTCCCTGCTGTCACCAAGCGTTATCTGCGCGCCTACTACACTCCGACTAAGGCTTCGGGTTCCGACGCGCCCGCCGCTAAAGCGACTCTCTCCACGATCATCACATGGGGCGTGGAACAGCAGAGCGGCTGGAAGGGTTCCGACGCTTATATGGAAACAAAGTAAAGAATCGGGTCAGTTGCATTTGAGTCACTCCAACTGAGATTTTTGGGCGCCAAGTGCGCCCGTTTTTTTAGGAGCTTTTAAATGGCAAGTGAAGTCCAAATCTGCAACCTCGCCTTATCGCGAATCGGTGAGGACGGCTCGATCATCTCGCTTGACCCGCCCGAAGGAAGCGAGCACGCGGCAGCTTGCGCGGCCTTTTATCAGCGCGCATTGGGTTCTCTTTTGGAGTCCCATGATTGGAGCTTCGCGACAGTCAGAATGGCGCCGGGCAAGCTCGCTACCGAGGACACCCACGGATGGAGAGCGGCTTATGTCCTGCCGCCTGAGTGCGCCCGGGTCATCTCCGTGCAGGGTCTTAACGACACGACGCACTACTACGCGCCTGAGAACGAGCATTACGAGATCGAGTCCAAGGAAGGGCAGAGAGTGCTCTACACCGACTGCGAACTGCCGATTGTGCGCTACATAACCGCCACGCCGAACCCGGGGTCTTTTACCTCTTTGTTTATCGACGCATTGGCGTGGCGGTTAGCCTCCGATCTTGCAGGCCGCATTATCAAGAGCAAAGAGGGTATTACCGTTGTGAACGCCTGTATGCGCAACTATCAAATCGCACTGGGTGAGGCTACACGCAAAGACGCCAAGGAAAAGAATCAGCCCGCAGAGCACATCCCTGATTGGATAAAAGCACGAGGAGGCTTCAATGGCTATTAAAAGTGTGCAGGTCTCTTTTGCGGGCGGCGTGGTCTCGCCCGCTATGTTCGGCCGCGTGGACGATCAGAAGTACAAGACGGGACTAGCGAAGTGCGAGAACTTCGTCTGCTCCCCGCAGGGCGCAGTCTTCAACCGTCCCGGGTTTGAGTTCGTGCGCGCCACGAAGTACGCCGACAAGAAAACCCGCCTCATTCCTTTTAAGTTCTCGTCCGATCAGACCATGGTGATCGAGTTCGGAGATAAGTATGCGCGCTTTCATACGAACGGCGCGACCTTGATGTCGGGTAACTCTCCTTACGAGATCACAACGCCATACGAAGCGGATGACCTCGCGGAGATCAAGTACACGCAGTCAGCCGACGTTTTGACGCTCGTACATACGAAGTATCCTCCGAAAGAATTAAAGCGCTACAGCGCCTACGATTGGCGCTTAGAGACCATTGACTTTGCGCTTGGTATCTCGGCTCCCACCATCAGCGGCGTGACGTACTACCCTAATGGAAACACGAGCGAGAACCGCTTCAACGTTCGTTATGTGGTCACAGCCCTGAAAGAAACCGACGAGGGAACCATTGAGTCGGGCGCAAGCACCGCGTTCACCATCTCTTGTAATCTTTATCACAATGAGAGCAACAACGTCATTCAATGGGGCGCCGTGACAGGCGCTAACCGTTATCGCGTCTATAAGTCTTTGTCGGGCGTCTATGGCTACATCGGGGAGACCAACGCCTTGACCTTCACGGATGACAATATCGCAGCCGACGAGTCCATCACACCGCCTCGATACGACACGATCTTTCAATCGGCAGGCTCCATTCAATCCGCGACGATCACCAACGCAGGCACAGGCTACGTGGGGCCGAACGGTGAGATTACGAGCGTCACGCTGGACTCACAGGAAGAGTGGCGCACGGAAAGGAAAATGCAAATCCCTGCGTACCATGCTTGGTACAACGCTTGGGAAGTATTGAACCTCGTCGATTACATTAACTACTTCCAATACAACATTTACGTCGTTGACGACGCGGGTACGGGAAGCGGAGCCGAGATCGAGCCGATTCTTGAGTCGGATAAGAACAAAGTCTATGACATCGACTTCCACGGTTTCGATAAAAAGAAGACGGGTTACGTAGCGATAAAGCCCTTGATCGGTCTGAGAATCAAGAAGGCAGGTTCAGGCTACGTCAAACCTCGATTGATTATCGACTGCACGGCGCACCCCGTGCTGACAATGGACGCGGGAAACATCGACGGTTACGGTTTGGACGACACTACACAGGTGCGTCTCAACTTGGTGAGAACGACGGCGCCTGCGTCGGGCCGTGTGTTTGCAAATGGTTTTACACACCGCGGCATTATCGTGACCGACCCGACGGGGCGAGGTGCCGTTCTTACACCTGAGTTTGCCAACGGGAAGCTAACGCGAGTCAATATCCTTGACGGCGGACAGGGCTACACCAACCCGACGGCAACCGTCTATGCCGAGTATGGCTCGGGTGCTACCGTGAGCTTGTCGCTCGGTGCAATCGGCGACTATCCCGGATGTGTGACGTACTACGAGCAGAGGCGCTTTTTCGGCGGCACTCGCGTCCGTCCTCAGATGTTATGGGGAACCCGTCCGGGCACTGAGTCAGATATGAGCTACACCATCCCGACGCAGGACGACAACCGCATTAAGTTCCGTATCGCCGCTCAGCAAGCGTCTCGCGTGCAGCACTTGGTACCGATCTCTCAGCTTCTTGCATTGACTGAGACCGCCGAGTTCCGCATTACCTCGGTCAACTCCGACGCCTTAACGCCGAACTCCATCTCCGTGAAACCGCAGAGCTACATCGGAGCTTCTCCCGTCCAGCCCGTGATTATCAACAACACGGCGGTCTATGCCGCCTCCCGCGGCGGACATCTGCGAGAGCTTGGCTACAATTGGCAGGCCAACGGTTTCATTACGAGCGACCTTTCCATCCGTGCCCCGCACCTCTTTGAACTCGGCAAGCGCGTCGTGGACTTAAGTGTCACGGCGGCGCCCGAGCAGATCATTTGGGGTGCGACGAACAAGGGAGAGCTTTATGGCCTTACCTATTTGCCCGAGCAAAACGTCGGGGCTTGGCACGTGCATACTACTAAGGACGGCTACTTCGAGTCCTGCGCCGTCGTGACCGAAGGCGAGGAAGACCGCCTCTATGTGGTAGTGCGGCGCCTTGTGAACGGGGCCTACGTTCGTTACGTGGAACGCATGGGCACCATGTCCGCTGCTACGTTGGAAGAGTCTTTCTACGTTGACTCGGGTCTTACTTACCGAGGCGTGCCCGTCTCGACGCTACAAGGCTTGAACCACCTCGAAGGCTGTACCGTGGCAGTGCTTGGAGACGGGGCCGTCATGCCGCCGCAGAAGGTGAAAAACGGGAAGATTACTTTACCGGAAGAGCACTCGGTCATTCACGTGGGACTGCCGATCACCGCAGAACTTCAGACCTTACCGATTGCCATTCAGCTTAACGACGGCTCCTATGGTCGAGGTCATACAGCCAACATCAACAAGGCTTGGTTGCAGGTCTATCGTTCCAGCGGCATTTGGGTCGGTCCGTCGTTTGAGGAGCTGACGGAGAACAAGCAGAGAACGGACGAGCCATACGGCGCCCCGCCCAACGCGGTAACGGGCACGGTAGCTGTGTTGACAACGCCCTCATGGAAAGACGAAGGCAAGGTCTGCGTAAGGCAGGCCGACCCCCTGCCGCTGAAGATTACGGGGCTTACCGTTGATCTCGCGGGCTGACACTTGACGACAATTTGAAGCGTTACCTTATCCCCACAACCACGTGGGGATTTTCATGTCTTCTTACTACAGTTATCAAACCAATACACCGCGAATGTTCACGCCCGCCGAGCAGGAGCAGTTCGAGCTTGCGCGCCTCGGGCCGGTCACACCCGCACAGCAGGAGGCTTTTGCGGACTACGGCTACGAGCCGAGAGCCACGCAGGGGGCGGGCGCCAAGACTGAGACCGATTGGGGCAACACCTTCGGTCTTGTGGGCTTGGGGCTGACCGTGGGTCAGGCACTCGGGAGCGCCTATAGCACTTGGGCCTCTTCCAAGACGCAGGCCGCCGTGCAGAAAGCGCAGAGCAAGATCGCCGCCAACAACGCCGAATCCATGCAGATGGGTGTGGAAATGAGCCGACGCCAAGGCGAGGCCGTTATCGGAAAACTCACGCGCAAAGCGGGGCAGACGAAGGCTACGCAGAGAACGAGAGCCGCAGCCAACGGCATCGGGCTTGGCACGGGCAACATCGCCGAGATTATGGCGACGACCGATCTTCTGAAAGGCGAAGACATGAAGACCGCAGAACTTAACGCTATCGCGCAGTCTTGGGGCTATGCCGCCAAGGGCGCGTCGCTTACGGGTCAGTCCAAGGCGCTCGGCATTCTCGGTTCTGCCAACAGCGACGTTGCGCTCGGTAATGCTTTTGCCGCGGGGCTTGAGGGCGCGGGCCGCGTCGCAAGCTATTGGCAGTCCTTTAAAGCAGGTGTAGGAGTAAGACGATAATGGCAGGTTTAATTCCGAATCAGACACAAGACTTAACCCCGACCGTCAACGTCGGCACCACCGACTTCATGGACCCGACGGGCCGCGTGCAGGTCAAGCAGCCGAACTACGAACCTATGGCCCGCGCCGCGCTTTACTTCCAGCAAAAGCAGAACGAAGCCAAGATCGAGCGCGCCCGCGGCGACTTGGAGCGTTACATCACCGAAAGTACCTACGGTGTTCCGGGAGAAGACGGCAAGCCGCAGGGCGGATGGAGACAGCTACAAGGGGAGAACGCCTGCCTGCCTGATGACGACGGCAAGGGGCTTGCTCAGCGCGTGGACGAGGGATTGGAAGCCGCCAAGCGCCAATACACCCAAGGCTTCACGCCTGAGATGTTGAAGCAGTTTGAAGACCGCTACTACATCAATCGTCGCAATCAGGTCTATAACTCCGCGAGTGCTTTTGTCTTGGAGCAAAACAACGCATGGAAAAAGTCCTCTGCCGAGGGCAACATCGCCATTGGTATCAACGGGATGATTAAAGCGGTCAACGACCCTGCGTCTTTTGAAGCGAATCAGAAACTCGTTGACAGCAATGCACTTTTCTATGCCCGAGAACACCTCGGCCTGGATAATGCCGCGGCGCAGGTCTATGCCCGAGAGCAGGTATCCAAGGGCGTGGCGGGCGCCATTACCAATATTCTTGCCGACATCCAAAACGACCCCCGAGCTATCGTTGACGCACAGCGCCTTCTGAAAGAACACGGTGATCTGATGACGGCTTCCGATCTTGTACGCACGCGTAACTTGGTCGATCAGGAAGCCAACAAGATCAGCGACACCAACATGGTGGACAGCGTGGCAAGAAGCCTGACGCGCAACACGGAAATCTTCGGCCACAACGGAATGCCGCCGTACAAGCTCGGTACTGCCGAGCACGGCTTCGGCATTTGTATCGGGATGGAAAGCGGCGGACATCAGCTCGATACCAAGACGGGCCAAGTGCTTGTCGGGCGTTACCGTGACGGCTCGGTGCCTAAAGACCAAAGTAAATGGTCTTACGGTGCGGCGCAAATGCAGATCGGTACTGCTGAGGAAACCGCCAAGCGAAACGGCGTTGTATGGGATAAAGAGAAGTTTTTGAAAGACCGAGACTACAACATCGAGCTTGGACTTCTGCATTACAACTACCTCGTGCGTCAGTTCGGCGGTCAGCTTGAATTGGCAAGCGCCGCGTACCACGCAGGGGAAGGTGCGGTTAAGAAGGCACTGACCGAGGCCGCCAAGAAGGGCGGGTCTTATCTCGACTACCTCGGCCCGCACAGCCGCGACTATGTGACGAAGTTTCGAGAAAGATATAACGCCGCCATTATGAAATCGGGTAGCGGCGGCTCGATCTTTGACCCTGCCAGTTTTCAAAAGTACGGAGAGTATGCTTCCCGCAAACAAGTGGAAGACAAGGTGCTTGAGCTTGACCCGAGGGCCAGTTTCGACATCGCGCACCGCAACAGCATTACCGACCGAACCTATGCGCAGTTGGAAAAGCAACGGCAATCCGATATGCGGGAGCGCGAGAACGGCGGTGCGGCGATTCTCAATTGGTGTTTTGAAAACAGCTTCGACATCGGCAACGTACCCGTTCAGCTCAAGAACCGTGTGACGCCGAGCGATTTTGCCGAGATCGCATCCAAGGTTAAGGCTCTCCGAAACAACGATCAGTCGGGAGACCGTGACCTCTACACCAAATACATGACCAACGATAAGGCCCTGCTGGAGCTCAGCGACGCGGGCTATACGTTGGTGCGTGCCGCCGTGCCGGGAGACGTTCGCCAAGCGCTTGACGACCAAAGAGCACGCCTCAAAGAGAAGGACGCAATGGCGCACCAACAGCAGGCGCTCGACGTTCGCGACGCTCAAGTCGGCAAGTTCAAGCCCGAGTACGAGCTGAGCATGGAGCGCATGACTCAATCGTTTAAGGAAGTCTATGGCGCCCAAGAATGGAAGGACTTAGACGAGAACAAGCGTATGGACATGATCGGTATGTTCCGGGGCTTTGTCGCTGAGCAACTGCAAGTCCTCGCTAGGCAGGGTAAGGAGATCGGAGCCAATACGCTCAATGACCTGACCAAACAGTTCTTGAGCCATGAGTACGACACGAACAACATCATCATGCCCGACTCTAAAAAGAACTTTACTCAGCTCAGTGCCAAGGACGCCAACACCACCAAGCGCGGAAATCTCTATGCCATTGGCAAACAGCTCGCCACCTTGAAGCGCGAACGCCTCGGTTTGCCCGACGCCAGCCCTTCGCAGGGCGAGATTTATGAGGCGCTCGTCAATCTCGACACCCGTCAGTACACCAACCTTCAGGGGTTCTCTTTCGACGGCTTCTCTCAGCCTCGCTTGGACTATGTGAGAAAGACCTTCAAGTGGCTCTACCACCGAGACCCCGACGCGCTCGAAACCCTCAAATGGTACACGCGCTCCCTTTGGAAGAAGGAAAAGATGGACGGCGAAGTAGCTGAAGAGGCGAAGACCCCGCTCAACAACACCTTCGACGGTTTCGGAAACGATTAAGGAAAAACTATGTCCTTTGAAGATGATATGAAAAAGGCCGCGGTGCAGTCCGCCGCGCTCTCCTACACCGACGCCTTGAATCAGGACATCGTGCCCGAGCAGGCGGCTAAGAACTTTGCCGTGGCTCGGCAGTTCGGTATTACGCCGACAGAAGCCGCGCAGATGACGCCAAAAGAAGTGTCCATCCGACAGGCGCAGGACATTGACTATGCCGCAATGCAGGCAATGACTCCCGTCTATCTCCAAAGGATTGTTGCCGACCCTGAGAAGGCTCAGCTCGTCAAGGACGACGTGGCAAGCGCGGGTCTTTTAGAACAAGCAATCTTCAAGATGACAGGCAGTCCATATGACGATGCCCGTTGGTTCAAGGACAGCCGCAACGCTATCGCACGCGGTTCTTTCGGTCTTTTCAATACCATGCCGGGGCTGGGCAACATCGGTAAGCTCGACGACGCCGCGGCTCGTTTGGTGCGGCTCGATCAGATGACCGCAGAACTTCGCGAGGGCAAGACGCCTATGGAAGTTTTCGGCATTAAGGACGAGAACATCGCCAACATCGCCATGCAGTTTTTCACGCAGAACATCAAGGGAATGCGTGAGGAATTGCAGAAAGAGCAGAGGCAATACGCAACGCAGACGGCAACCGCCAATCGCATGAGCGCGCTCTTTCCTGAATCTGAGGCCAAGCAGGAGTTCGCACAACAGACCGAACTCGGAGACTCGGCAAGCTACATCCTGACGCATCCGGGAATTGTTCCTGAGCTGTTTTGGGAGTCCTTCATTCAGTATGCACCTGCCATGCCGTCTATCGGCTTGGCTTCTGCATTAGCGGGCCCCGCAGGTGCCGCCGCAGTCACGGGCGCTTTCTCTTATGGCCTAGACAGAAACTCCACCCTGATGGGGAAGATCAATGAGGAAGGAAAAGGAGGAATGACCGCTGAGGACATGCAAGCCGCAATCTCTGACCCCGCTAAGCTCGCGGAGTTTAGGGAGAAAGCGGCGCTCCACGCAGGCCCCGTTGCACTGCTTGACGCCGCGTCCGCAGGTCTTGCCTCCAAGACGTTATTGCCTAAAGCACTGCACGCCAAACTTTCTGCTCCGTCCCGCATTATGGCCGAATCTGTTGTCCAAGCGCCCGTTCAAGGCACGCTCGGCGGCACGGGCGAAGCCTTAGGTCAGATCGCCTCTGAGGGCAGAATCACTTCTTGGTCTGATGTCTTGGCGGAAATGGTGGGCGAATTTACCACCGCGCCGCAGGAGATTGCGACCGCAGGCCACCGAGCCTACATGACGCGCCAAGTGGAGAAGGCAAAGGCCGAAGTACGCACTCAGAATTTCAAAGACCTCGGACAGCTCGCCCGCGAGAACGTCTTGGCCGAACGCGCACCTGATGTGGCCGAGAGCTACTTCCAAGAGATCGGGGACGCCGTGGGGCATTCCGAGGTCTATATCGACGCGCAGGCCGTGCAGGACGCAGGGCTTGCAGAAGCTCTTGTGCAGTTGTCTCCGAGCGCCGCCTCGCAGTTCCAAGCCGCTTTGCAGTCAGGCAGCGAGATCGCAATCCCTGCGGGCGAGTACCTTATGCGTATCGCTCGCTCCGACATCAACGACGATCTTGCGCCGCTCCTGCACTTAGCCGACGAGCCGTCCCTGCATCAAATGGAAGGGATGGAGGGCGAGGGCCAAGCCTCTGAGCAGGCACCGCAGGAAGGCGCGGAAGAGCAGCAGGCTGACAACCCTGTAGTTGACATCGCCGACGCCGTTTCTCAGGCCATTGACCAAGTGGCAGAGGGTTTGGCGGGGCAACAACCCGCCGAGCAAAATGAACAATTAACTAGGCAAAATGCACAATCTGCCGAGCAAAATGCGCAAGTCGCCGAGCCAATTGCAAACCGTTTGGAACGTGTACGTCCCAGGGAAACACCGAGTGAAATCAAGGCGTTAACTAAGGAGATCGCCTCGGTCTTCGAGAAGTCGGGCGCGCCGCAGACAGAGCAGGCCGCCATGACAGGACTCTGCTTGTCTTTGGCAATGACAGCGGCGCAAGACCTCGGCATGACGCCTACGGAGTTTTGGAGAGCGCACGGCCTCAAGCAAGTGGCCAATCCCGCGCAAGCCAACGCCGCGGGTCTTACGCAGAGCAACGGCTCCAAGGGCGAGTTCTTCCCGAGTCAGAACACCATCGTCCGCTGGGCCTCTGCCGACCCGAGTACGCTTGTGCATGAGTCAGGCCATTGGTTCCTGCATAACCGTATCGCTATTGCAGAAGACTTGGAGAACAAGGCTAAGACACAGGAACTCACCGAGGGCGAGAAGCATTATCTCGACGCAACTAAGGCGGCTATGAAGTGGTTGGGCATTGACTCGTTTGCGCAGTGGGACGCCATGACAATAGAACAGCAACGTCCTTTGCACGAGAAGTTCGCCCGCACCTATGAGGCATATCTCATGGACGGACGCGCACCGACGCGAGGCTTGCGTGCGCTCTTCCGTCAGTTCTCCAACTTCTTGAAAAAGGTCTATTACGTTCTCTCGGGTATCCCCGGAGCAGAACTCAATCCGCAGACCAAGGAGCTTTTCGACAATCTCTTTATCGCCCAAGAACAGGTGACGGAAGCCAAAATGCGCCGTCAGATGTTTGACCTGATGGAGCAGTTCGCGGGCCTAGTGGAGCCGGGTGCGCTCCAAGACTACGAGGACACTTTGCAGGAGCGCGACGCGCAGGCCTATGAGTACCTCGTTGCCGCTTTGGTAAAGAATATGCACCGCCAAGGCCGCCTACAGCTCAAAGCCGAAAAGAAGCTGACAAAAGCCGCCGACGAAGCACGCAAGCAGTTTGCCAAAGAGGAGAGAGCTAAGTTCGATCAGACCCGCGTGGGTCAGTTGATGTCCTTCTTGCGCGACGGAGAAGAGCAGGCCGACGGCACGAAGTACCGCCCGAAACTCACTAAGAGCGAGCTCTCTAAACTCGGTTTCACCGACGAGGAAATCGAGACCTTAAAGAAGGCTAAGCTCCTTTACGTTCACACCAAGGGCACAAGCCAAGTGAGCGCGCAAGACCTCGCACGTGACCGCGGCTACACAAGCGCCGACGAGATGGTTAAAGACCTGCTCGCCAACGCTGACATCGACGCCATTGTGGACACCCGAGTCCAGCAGAGAATGGATACGGAGCGAAGCGAGATCGCAAGCCCCGAGGCGATTAAGAAACTTGCCGACGAAGCGGTCTGCCAAGACGCGGCCGCACGAGTTGTGGCAATAGAGATCAACGCTTTGGAACGCTCTCAGAACCGCACCGTTGACGCCGCTTTCTTTGCGGACGTGGCGCGAGAGGCTTTGCAGGGCAAGACTCCGAGAGAGATTCATGCGGAGAACTACCGCAATCAGGCCGCCGCTAAAGCTCGTCAAGCGCTCGCGGCTTTAAAGCGCGGAGACCTAAAGCAGGCCGCACTTCTGAAAAGACAGGAGCTTTATCAGCTTTGCTTAGCGAACGAAGCAACGAAGATTGAGAAGCAGCAGTCCCGAGCAGAGAAGCTCTACAAGCGGATTAAGAACCGTAAGGAGATCAAGGGTACTTCCACTCGCTACCTCATTATGGCGCAGAGGCTCCTCGCCACTGCGGGCTACAGCGTCTCCGAGGACTTAACCCGAGACGCCGTGTCGATCTCTGAGTTCAGTCAGGAATGTAAAGATCAGGGCGAGATTCAGCCCAACATCGAAGACGACTTAGAGATCCGCATTCGCGATGCCTTCGGAGGTAAGGACGCCGACCCTAAGAACCTGCCTGTTGAATTAGCGCAGGAGTTGGAAGCCGCAGTGCGTCAGCTTATGAAGTTGGGACGCGACGTGAACACGGTAGAACTCGCAGGAGAGACCATAGAGCTGGATACCGTCGCAGTCGGAATTGCCGACGGCGTGATCGCCAATGCGCAGAAGCACGGTATCGAGGCCAAGGGTGCAATGGAAAACGTCGGCATTCGTGCCAAGGTCAAAGACGCGCTCGATAAGATCGGAATGTCGCACGCTCGTATTCCGTCGCTCTTTGCGGCAATGGACGGTAAGCGCAACGGCAATCTTTTCGAGGCCATTATTAAGCCCGCAGACGAAGCGGCAACGCACGAGGAGCAGTTGAAGGTTCATTTTGCCAAACGTTTATTCAAAGCCTTCAAGATTCTCGGCCGCAAGACCTTTGAAAAAGCGCGCTACTACGACTTTGCGCAGTCGAGTTTCACGCGAAGCCAAGTCATCGCTATGGCGCTGAACATGGGCAACGACGGAAACCTTGACCGCTTGGTCTCAGGCTCCGAGCTTTGGAAACCTGCGACAGGAGGGCGCAAACTCACTGCCGCTGAGATGGCTCAGATCGTGAGTCAGACCCTTACCAAGGAAGAGCTCGAAGCCGTCCAAGAAGTATGGGATACCTTCGCCGAGCTTCAGCCCGAAGTTATGGCGCAGGCCAAGCGCTTGACAGGCAGAACGCCTGAGCTAGTTCCCCCGCGTCCTATCTCCTTCCGTCTTGCCGACGGCACCGTGGTAAATCTTAAGGGTGGTTACTACCCCATTGTCTACGATCGCTTGGCAAGCGTGAAGGGAGAGGAGCTCGCCAACATGAAAGACGCCTTGAGTCAGGTAGCAGCGGCCTCCCGCAGTCAGAACACCGCTAAAGGCTTCTTAGAGAAGCGCGCCAAGAAAGTGGAGGGACTTGCTGTGACACTGACTTTGCGTGCGGCCTTCGAGGGCCTCGACGCGGAAATCCACCGTCTCGCTTGGGAAGAGTGGGTAGTGAACTCGGGCAAGATTCTGAAACGAGTCAGCCCGACGCTCGCGGATTATTGGGGGCCTCGTGCAGTGGGTGCTATCGACGAGTGGCGCAAAGCTATTGCCACAGGGAATGTCTCTCAGCCCGAGGGTCTTGACGCCATATCCCGAGTGGTCACGTCAGGTGTCTCTATTGCCGCGTTGGGTCTGAACGTCATCACGGCTATTGTTCAGCCCATCGGCATTATCAATACCACAGCGGTCATCGGTCATAAGTGGACTGCCAAGGGTCTGTCTCGCTTCCTGACAATGGGGCCGAGAGCGGCCTTCAAGTTCGCCGCGGGCAAGAGCGGTGCGTTTGAGAACCGCGCAAGAACGCGCTTTAGAGAATTGGCCGAGATTCAGGCTTATTCCGAAAGCTCGTTAGGACGCTTCAGAAACAACGTGGAACGCTATGCCTACTCCATGATTGTCTTCACTCAGATGTTGGTGGACGTACCCACGTGGCTCGGTGCTTATGAGAAAGCACTGTCCGAGGGGTGCGTTGACGCCGAGGCCGTCGCCCGCGCAGACCGCGCAGTGGTTGACGCTCAAGGCGGCGGGCGCCTTATGGACTTGTCTGCGGTCGAGCGCGGCGGTCCCTTGTCTCGAATCTTTACGGTCTTCTACACGTTCTTTAACTCCATTCTGAATACCGTGATGGTGAGCAAACACACCAAGGGCAGAATGGCTTTTGCCGCCGACGCGCTTCTCCTGCTCTGCTTCCAGCCCGTGATCGAAACCTTCTTGCGCGAGGGCATTAAGGCAGGCGTCGCGGGCGCCGACCCTGACGATTGGTGGGAGCACTGCATGGAAAAAGCACCGTGGTCTGTCGTTGACTTTAACCTCGGTCTCTTCGTTTTCCTGCGTGAGTTCTCGGGCATTACGGATTCTTATACAGGGCCGTCGGGTATGAAGAAGTTCCAAGACGTGCGCCGCTTTGCTCAGCAGGTCGAGCAAGGTGACTTCGATATGGCTTTTTGGAAGTCGCTTACCAACATGACGGGCGCCATATTCGGACTGCCTGCGGCTCCGATCACTCGCGCCATGACGGGTATCGACGCTATCGAACGCGGCAAGACGGATAACCCGTTGGCTGTCATCTTCGGCTACTCGGAATACTGATACTTGACGCCGTAACGCTCATTCAGAATTGCCAAGAAAAAGGAGAAGCTATGAGTATTTCAACAGAAGCGCGGAGTTCTCAGCTCTTGGTGGGCGACGGCTCGACCAAGACTTACGCCTTCGCCTTCAAGGTTTTTGACGCGGGTACCGACATCACGATTTACGAGGCAACAGGGGAGTCCTCCGAGAAAGTGATGTCGAGCGACCTCTACTCGGTGACGCTCAACGAAGATCAAGAGGGCTACCCGGGCGGGAGCGTGACGTTTACAACGGCGCCCGCAGCAGACTTGAAGTTCCGCATTGTCTCGTCCATTCCGTATCTGCAAAAGACGCATCTGATGAACCTCGGGTCTTTTTCTCCTAAGACTCTAAATGAGGTTTTTGACAAGCTCTGCGCGCTGATTCAGCAGGTAAGACTTCTTGCGGACCGAGCTTTAGTCGTGCCGTACACGCAGGACAAGACGCCTGAAGAAGTGCTGACTGAAGTCTTGGAGGTCGCTGCGACCGCCGGAGAGTATGTGCAGTTGGCTCAGTCTGTGTACGCCACGGTGGAAGCAGACGTTGCAGAGGTGAAGGCGATCAAGGCACAGATTGACGCAATGATGCTGACGTTTCAAACCATTGAAGCGTTGGCGGCGCAAGCTCAGGCCAATGCCAGCGCAACGAACGACGACAAGCTGACCTGTCAGCAGATACTCCAAGAGATTCAGACGGTTGCTTCGCAATCAGGATTCTCTACCCGCACAAGCCCGACTATCTCCGAGAACGAAACATTTCCGTTATCGAACCTGACGCCTTCTACATACATCAAGGCAGGAGACCTCGTTCTTAATACAACCAACGGGGACCTGTACCGAGTTACTGCTGTAACCGCGACAACCGCCACAGTCGGAGCAAAGATTTCAAACCTGCGCGGCCCCCGCGGTGAGCGCGGTTTGCAGGGCAGTCCGGGGCCCGCGGGTGAGCGGGGTGAAGCGGGGCCTATGGGTCAGAGTCCCTATGCCACCTGCTTCGGACAGTTCCAAGTAAACGGAGAGGGAATGCTTCAGCTCGAATACGTGGGTCTTGCGCCTGCTGAATTTTCTATTAACGACAACGGGGAGGTAGAAGCTACCTATGCCAACACTTAATATCGGAAAGGTGCGTTACACGTGGAAAGGCACCTATAGCGCTACGACCGCATACAACATTCTTGACCGAGTGAAGGACGCCGACGGTTATGTCTATGAAGCGATTAAAGCCGCACCCGCCGGAACAGAACTTACCAACGAAAACTATTGGATAAAACTTTCAGTTCAAGGCCCTAGCGGTTTGAAGGGTGACCCGGGTAATGACGGGCCAAAAGGCGATCCGGGCGAGGCACCGACGGCTATTTTGTACACGGAGCAGAACAATCTTACAGACGCTCAGCGGGCGCAAGCTCGAACAAACATCGGCTGGGCCGCGGCGTTCGCCGCGTCTTTTGCTTCTGCGATAGCGGCCTGGGTGACCAGCACTTTGGGCTCAAAGATCGAGGCCTATCTCGTGCCAATTCTCAAACAGCTTTGCTTAGATAACGGAGCCACTCAAGCCGAAATCGACGCTTTAGAAAACGAATCTGATTCATAAGGAGATAAAACATGAACACTCAAGAGATTAGAGAAAAAGTTAGAAAAGCCTGTAAATACCCTGTTATCAGTCCTGAATCGGTGGATGCCATGATCGACCATGCCGATTACCACCATGTGGCGGGTACAGGCACGATGGTATGCACCCTTGTGCTTAAGAATGGTTTCACTGTTACCGACACTTCCGCTTGTGTGGACGTTCGTAATTTCAATCCGGAAACCGGCAAGAGGATTTCCTATTCCAAAGCACGTGACAAAGTTTTCCACGTTCTGGCTTTTGCCTACTGCGACGAGCATTACGGAGATCAGGCATGACAACTCTTGCAGAGATTAAGCAGCAGTACCTATCCAAGGCGCTATCTAAGCCAGTGGCCGCTTACGGCGTGAAGATGGGCAACGGCAGAATCACGTCCTTGTCGGACGTTCAAGGGTTCCATGTCGAGCCGTGCTCAATCGAGCTTATCGCACTGGTTGATAAGAAGTACCTGAAAGGCGACAAGGTTCAAGAGGAAATTCCGATTGAGCCGCTTAATCGTCCAGAGGGTTTCCAGTATGGCTATGACCTCTACACCTTCACAACGCCTAAGCTGAAAGCTGACAACCTGAAGGTAGAAGTGTTGGAAAAACCGTTGATCGGTAAAGCCAAAGTCAAGTTCAAGACGGGTCAGCAGTTCGCAGTCAAATCTCAGTTGATTACTGACGAGCTGTATCAGAGTGCTGATGGGAAATATTACACACAGGCAGACCTTCCGGAAAACTCCGATGACTTTTGCAAAGAGCGCTACAGCAACGAGATCAAAGCAGAGCGCAATGCTCGAATCTCGGATACAGACGACTATGTGAAACTGCCTGACATCACCGTGGCGCGGTCAGCAGGAGCCAAACGTTCTGCTCTGGAAGACGAAGACAGAACGGCCCTTGAGACCTATCGCCAAGCACTGAGAAACTTGCCTGAGGTCGAGGGTTTCCCGTTCGTGCCGTGGCCTGAGTTTCCCGCGGCTTTGGCTTACGAGCTACAGCAGAAAGTCAATGCAAGATCACAAATGAGACAAGGAGGGTTCTAAATGAGCCTTATTAAAAAACTTATTCAGCGGCTACTTGATAGCCGAACTACTCCGAGCGAGGCCAGTCACTCAAGCTACCCTGATGACGGAACCGTCATTCAGTATTCTCCCTCGGCAACTTCAGTGTCAAGCTGGACGAAGGTGGTTGACTCCACCATTGCTCCAAGCGATGGCTATGTGATTGTTCGAGGAAAGGCGACAGGAGAATCCTACGTACAAATAACTGCTGGGGATAATCCTCCACATATGGAGAGAAGCACTTTTGCTAAAGCAACTTTGAATCAATTCCCGATTCTCAATCTGCCAATCGCAAAAGGAAAAACATTTAAGGTTTTTGCTGAAAATACAGCTGAAATAACTGTTGGCCTGATAAAGTCAATTGGTGGGGGGGGGTATAATTGCTTTGTTCGGAGGGCTCAGTCATGCTTAAAGCCCTCGTTCAATTATTTGCCGAGAAGTTTTTGCAAAGCAAAAAATCTTGGGTTTCAGAACAATCAGCTCCTATCATCCATCAGGGCATTAATATCCCTTGCACAAGCACCACGGATTTCTTTAGTTACATCGCTTCGTGCAACGGCTGGGCAACTTCTCGATGCAACTCAAATACAGTCTCAGCTCTTGAAATCCAAGTCGAGAACGGGCAGATGGCACTTGCTTCCATTCTTAACGGAAACACTGCGGGAGCTGGAATCTGTTGTTACGTTAAAAAAGGGACACAGATTAAGTTCTTGTGTCGTGGCGGAAGTACAACCGATTATTCTCTTTGGTTCTACAAGGCAAGTTCAGACTTTTAATCCTTTGACAGGAGGCGCATTATGCTGAAAAACATTCTGAGCCTCCTGCTTTCAAGGTTCTACAGCAAGCAGGAGAATGAGGCGGTGGCACAACAGGCAATGCCCTCTCGGTCGATAGTAGCCTTAGTTCCAACAAAAACTAGTATTGATTTATGGGGTGTGGTGTTTGAAGGCACTGCTCCAACCAACGGTTACGCATCTATCTCATTTACTGCGTCTTCTGATTTTTGTATTGCTTCCGCGCAAAGTTACGAGGCTCAAAATTTTTCCTCTCCTAAGGTTGCAGGAGATATTTTACGGGTTATGTGCCCAGTAGCCAAAGGGCGAAAGTTTATTCTTTGTGCTAGAAATGCCAAAAATATAACTTGTGAATTTATTGAAACCATCGGGGGGGGGGTATCAAGTTCTTAAGAAACTTATTCTGCAAGGAGGTGGCCTATGCTTAAGTCATTGGTACAGCTCTTTGCAGAGAAATTCTTACAGAACAAGCGGGAGTGGGTGGCTGATCAGTCAACAATTTCTATTCAAAGCTCTTCTGAACTACCTGTTATTGCAGATGGAGAAAGTCACCCATTCACGATGCCGTACACGGGGGTTGTCAACCTCAGAGGTTATGGAGTTTGGTTTGCCGATATTGGAGGGTTCAATCTCATCAATCTCGGACCATCTGCGAATGGGAATCTTTCGATCTGGGCTTACGCTAAAAAAGGTCAAGAACTTACCTACGCAATTGGGCAATCAAATCAGTTCTCTACTGCCTATCTTCGAATATACAAAGTCGAGGGGAACAATTGATCAGATGTTTGGAGGTGCGTCATGCTGAAATCGCTCCTCCAGTTATTACTGAATACCCGAACAACAAAAACCGAAGCCGCGCATTTTGCTCAACCTGCCTGGGGAGCCTCTCCAATAGTGATGACAGGAACTGACGTTAATGACGATTGGGGCTCTATCTATCAGGGCGTAATGCCTAACGACGGCGTTCTTGTTGTCTCATTTACCGGAACGAATGAATCCAGCTATGCGGCTGGCCCCGGGGCTCAGTCGCTAGTTCCGTGGGCTAATGGCGGCGGCAAGTTTAGTATGCCCGTTACAAAGGGTAGTTATGTCGGCCTTGGCGGAAACCATGTTAAGGATGTCGAACTACGGCTTTATCCGCTAAGTGCTTCCATCTAACCGCTCAGGGGATGTTGCAAAATTCGACTTTTGTCGGATTAGCTCTTCCCCTTTTTCTTATAACCTTTTTTAGCTATCTCGTTTGGCTGCAATTTTTTCCGCTTCTTAAGCCTGTTAATTATTCTTCTAGCCGATGGTTTCTTGAATGTTTCAGGCGCTAAGTCTTCCGGTGCTTTCCAATAAAATGGCAGGCTATTTTTAATTGAGAACCGGATATATTTCCGGATATTCATCCCCAGGCACGTGAGTGCGAACTCTACCGTTACTCGATCTAGAGTCCTTCTTCGGAACCTCGTATATTGCATATTTTGTTTTAATACTCCAAACGCGCCTTCAACTTGGCAGCTCCTATTGACGCGCAGCTCAATGCCCTCAGGAGAAAGAAGAAGATCCCTGGCCTGTTGCTTTAATTGTGCATGATGAGGCTGAATTTCAAAGATTCTTGATTTTCCGGTTTTGATTTTTAGAAGTCGCTTGCAGTAAGGTTCAAATGCACAGCCCTCACAGTCATTGACGCGAAAGAAACTTGAGTTTGGCCATGAATGTTTTCTGTCAGCTAGTTTTACACGCACCCCTTTGCGAAAGCCTAAACAAGTGATCGTTTTCTCGTCCACATATTCATAAAGAGCCGGATTCCTTCCGGTCCTTTCTCCATTCCAGGACGGATATTTTATGAAGGCCTGGATACCTTTCTGTTCGCAGTACTCATAATTGCTAAAGCTTCCGTAGCCGGCATCTGCACACAATTTCTCAGGATACCGGCCGTACCACTTATGAAATTGCTCGATTGCATTAGCGAGCGTTCGTGTATCAGATCGATCTTGTGAGACGTAGTAGGACACGATAAACCCGTTGCTTACTAATATCTGAGTGTTATAAGCGGCGTGCATGTTACTGCCTAATCCGCTGTAGTAATCATCTTTTAGACACATCGCTGTAGCATCGTGATCCGTCTTGTAGTAAGAGTTTCGGTTCTCCCCGCAAATTGTTTCTTTTTCCTCGTACTCAAGCGATTTCATGAAATATTGGGAGAGCTGACTTCTCATTTCTTTCAGCGCCTTTCTCCTCCAGCGACTGTATCCGGAGTGATTTTTTCGGCTTCGTCAATTTTCCTCATAATCAACTTGGAGGAGATGATTCCTTCAGAGGGTAAATCGCTTCCCAGGTGCATTAAACCCAATAAATTAGCGACTTTTTCACTGAGACGAATGTGGAGGGTTGTGGGCTTCCAAACGAATTTATATTTATTGGCATTTGCCTCAAATTTGCTTCCATCCAAGAACAGCGTATTCATGGGAACCGAGTATGTGCGGAATATGGCCTTCATGATCGCCGGAAATATAGTTGAGAGCTTGGGAATCAGACTTGTGATAAAACGAGAGAAACTTGAGGCGCTGGGATTAACTTGGCCGGTTAAATAGATTATTCGCAAGTCTGTCGAGCAGGCAGTTTCTATTTCTCTCAGTGACGCTTTACCTAAAACAAAGCAATAAAGCACTGCAGCAAACAGCTTGCATTCGTCTATCTTGGGCCTGCCAGGCTCAACTTCCGTGTTGCAACCATTTAGGTATTTCCACGCATTCGATTTTTCGAGAAGTAACAAAAAAGCGTCAAGTTTTTCGCGCTCTTCGGGAGGGACAGGACATGAATAAAACAGCATGTCCTGGAAACCAGTAAAATGCTTCATGGTAAGTGTCTTTGCTATAGAACACTTCACCATAGCACGCAGGGGGTTCGATTCCCTCTGCTTGCTTTTAAATCAATGAGTTAAAAAAGATTCCCCGTTAAATTCTCTAAAAGAAGAGGGACTGGCAAAACCCTCTGAAATCCAGTGAATTTTGCAACAGCCCCTTTTAGTTAGGTGTGCGCATTGAAAGAAAAAGCTCGACCGAGGTTAATCGGACGAGCTTTTCCCAAACCACCTAAAAGTTTTGGAATAGTCTTTCTCTATATGAACTAGATAAGTTAGTTAATAAATAAAAAAAACCAATTCTGATTGTACCACCCTCCTGATACTTGAGGCTCTTGCACTCCTCCAAAATAACACACATAAAACCTAAAGGAGAAGCCGAGCGTCATGCTGAAACATACAGAACTAATCAATACGCTGATCGGCTGCGTCGGAGGTCTCGGCCTTATCGCGGGACTTTTGCGTTACGTGGACGATTGGCGGGAGAAGCGCAAAGAGAAACCCATAGAGTTCTCGGCGTTTGAGGCCATTTGGGAAGCGCTCTCGGGAGGCGTCACCGCGATTGGCGTTTTTTGGATTCTTGAGGGGTACGGCGTTAATGAGCTTGCCGCGGTCGGTATCTCTTTCATGGCCGCCTACCTCGGCGTTCGCATTATCGCCTACTACGTCAAAAAATTCTTGGACAGCAAATTAGGAGCCGACAAACCATGACAGTCCTATTAAATGAATGGGCCATACGCCTCTGCCGATCAGCCGCTATCGCCATTGCCGTGTGTTTCGGCTTCCTCCTAGGATGGTATTACTGCGAGCGCAACGTCATCTTTGACGAGCTCAAACACGGCATTTGGGCGAACGAAAAAGCCATACAGACCAACACCCAAATGATTAACGAACTCTATCAGAAGTACAAAGAGGAGCATAAATGAGAAAGCAGAATCTTATGCTCTTTCCGCCTGAGATCGCTTCCGAGTTCGTCGCCGAGCAGGAAGGCTTCTCAGCGCTCGCATACAAGCGCCCTGCAGGGGTATGGACTATTGGGTTCGGACACACGGGCAACGTGTTTGAGAACGACATGGTGACCCGCGGCGAGGCGTACCTCCTGTTAGATAAAGACTTGGTAAGCACACAGGAAGACTTGGCACGTCTCGTCCACGTTGACCTCAACGAAAATCAGTTCAAGGCGCTGATGTCCTTTGTGTATAACTTCGGCTTAACCAAGTGCCGCCGCTACACGCTCTTCAAAATGATTAACGCAGAAAACGACGAGGGCATTAAAGCGTGGTGGCCCCGCTACTGCAACCCGGGCACGAGCTTTGAGAAGGGGCTGAAGGCCCGGAGACTTCGTGAACTGGAACTTTTCTTTAAGAGGTAAAAATGGAAATCGCCCGTGAAATTTTTAGGATGGTTTTAGTTATGTGCGCTTTTGCGCTGGGTTGTTTCCTCATAACTTTTCTTATCGTTGGCGGCTGCGTGCTTTTTGGCGCAGGTATGCCTTGCATTGTCACAGGGATGGGAAGTTTTTCGTTCTACTACGGAAGACTGCAAATTAAAAAGCTCCAAGGGACTGTCCGGAAGATCGACAAAATAATCCCCGTCGTGCTCTTTGTTTCTACGATCATCCTTATTCCCCTCTCGCTATGGTTAAGACAATTGCCGCAGTCTTAGTGGTCGTTTCCGCATACTTCTTCGGATACCACCAAGGTCAGAACAAAGAGGAATTAGAGAATGCCCGTCTTGAAATATCAGCGCTCACGACAGCTCTTGAGAAACAGCAGGCCGAGCAAGCGCGCCTCTCGGCTTCTCTTACTGATCTGCGTACTGCTGAGTCTCGTGCTCGTGACGACGCTGACAGGGTGCGCGGCGAACTCGAAGAGCTTGAGCGCCGAGCCAAGACCGACGCCGATAGAGAGCGTAATAGATGTCTCCGATTGGCGGCAGAAGGTAAGCGATTACTGCAAGAAGCTCGACGAGCTATTGAGTTCTGCCAAGCGAACCATAAGTGACTTGCCCTCAAAATGAGTATTGGTTTAAACTCTAGCTACTGAGTGCAAGCGGTTCGCTCTTTTAGTTGTTGTTCCCCGCGCAAGCGGGGATGACCTGAGCTTTAAGCTCGACAAAACAACTGCTTGCACTTGGGATAAAGGGAGCCGAAAGGTTCCTTTTATTTTGTCTTTCATTGGCGGACAAAGTGGCGGACATTTTAGAGTTATCCGCTAGAACCCTCTCTAATCCATATAGTCAAGCGGACTCCTTCTCCGCCATTCCCCCCCCCTTGAAGCGCATTTTCAATAAAAATATCCGAACCAATAAATCAAAGAGTTAGCCCTGCTAAATCAGCTCCTTGTTGCTTCTGATCTTAAAACATTAGGAGATTTGATCTCTTATGATCGATTTTTTAGTTTGGTTCCTGAAATATTGCAAAATTTAGAGCCTCTAGCAGAGGCCGGCCTCTGAACCAAATCGGCCTCTCTAGAATTCTGTTTCTTCTTCGTCTTCGTAATCCTGTTCCTTTTCCGGCTCAGCGTCAGGAACAGGAACCCCGAGAGCTTCAAATAACTTCCTTCTTTTCCCTGCGATTTCTCCGAAGTAATAGCCTCCGCAGAATTTGGTCTGCATCACATTGTTCAAGGAGTCAAGAACTCTGCAGTCTCCGTCATAAACCATCGGCAGTGCGCTGTTCTTTTTGCACTCTTCACTATATTTTCTCAATCTCGTTCTGACGATCATTGCAATAGAGGTCGCCAAGAACTGCACAAATGTTTTGCCGGTTAATGACTCGTTATCAGAGACTCGGTTTCGAGAGCAGCCCAAGCGAGATTTGAGCGTTTTAAACGTATCTTCAACGATCCAGCGTTCCTGGTAAGCACACCAAGCTTTTCCGGCATCAGATATTTCGTCACTCACGAGTACCCTATAACCTTTGTAGCGGAGCTTTTGGTCTACTTTTTTATTGTCGACGGTGTAGCTGACGGCGTTGTCTTGCTCATGTTTTTCAAAGACTTCTTCCAATAGAGTTTGTTCGTTTTCATCGAGCGCCTTACCGTTGGCTAACTTTTCCCGGACGCGATCGATTCTCTCCAACAGCCCTTGTCTGG
>OWIT01000002.1_pt1 | contig 147570 bp, 131 predicted proteins | sample 1732681 | NCBI WGS metagenome assembly OWIT01 (sample SAMN05065741, study PRJEB22554) | human gut metagenome | biome: ENVO:2100002; feature: ENVO:00000062; material: ENVO:00002003 | host: Homo sapiens | place: USA | reverse complement strand
GATGCTTACCTCTGCGGCAGCAACTCCATGATTAAAGCCGCAGTGAACTATTTAACAGCTCGCTGCGGCCTTCGTGAAGATCACATCTTCATGGACAACTTCGGTTTCTAATCTTTCCGACGGCAGGCCCAAATCCAAAGGCCTGCCCCGATAATAATCATCGGAAGCGAAAGCCATTGGCCTCTGGAAAGATCCAAGGCCTGTAAGCCAAGATAGCTGTCAGGCTCGCGGAAGAATTCCACGACAAAACGAGCCAGCCCGTAACCGAATAAGAAGAGACCCGAGACTGCACCTGGGGGTCTCTTTTTTATTGAGTAAATCCAAACAACGAGGAACAGCACCAGTCCTTCCAATGTTGCTTCGTAGAGCTGAGAAGGATGACGCGGAACGCCGTCCCCGGCCTGCGGAAAAATCATGCTCCAGGGCAAGTCCGCGGAAGCAACTCTTCCCCAGAGTTCACCATTAATGAAGTTTCCGAGTCGGCCGAAGAAAAATCCCAACGGCACGAGCGGAGCGACGAAATCACCGACGGTAAGAATAGATTTCTTGTTTCTCCACGCAAAATAAAAGAGCGCAAGGATGACGCCGATAAACCCGCCGTGCGCACTCATTCCGCCCTGCCAGACAGAGAAGATTTCAAGCGGATGGCTCAGATAGTATTCAGGCTGATAAAGCAGCACAAAGCCCAAGCGGCCGCCGACGATCACGCCGACCATACCGACAAAGAGTAAATCTTCAAGATTTGCCTTGGTGATTCCTCTCCATTCCTGGCGGCAGCGGTAAAGGCCCAAAAGGTAGAAAAGCGTAAAACCGATCAGATACATCAGTCCGTACCAGTGCACGGCTAAAGGCCCGACCTGAACGGCAATCGGATCAAACTGAGGATGTACCAGCATTACTTAGGCCTCGTATTCCGAACGAAGGTTTTCGACGTAGCCTTCTACGTCTTCCAAGATTTCCAGACCGTGCTCATCAGCACCTGCTCGGACTTCTTCAAGCTCTTCGTAGAACTGAGTAAACGTTCTGGCTCCTCCTAAACCTTTGACAAGCTTGTTGTACTTGTGGAGACGCCAAAGTCTTTCCGTTTCCGGAGTGAGTGCATACTCAGGATAGTTGCGGCCCATGAAATACAGCGTAAGTTCGGCTAGGTCTTCTCGATCAAACTCAAGTCGATCGAAAGCATCTGCCATCTCTTCAGGGGGCAAGGCCCTAAAGGTCGCCATCTTGCGAGCGTCCGAGTTACTGGGGAAGCCCCCGCTGTAAAGTGCTTCTTCCGGAATGTCTTTGGCGTGCTCTTCGGCCTTTCTATCTGCCAGCGCCATAAAGAGCGACAGAAGTTCGGAAAGGCGATCTGCGGAAGCAAGAATCTTCGAAGCGTTTTCTGAGTAATAAGCGGCCGGGTGCTCAAATAAGCCTTGTCCGTTCTTAGTGATCCATACCGACATGCCTTTCATGAGGAAGGGCTGTTTTTTGGTCTTAATGCGCACGAACGGCAGCGGTTTAATGCCCTGCTCTTTTTGCTCGCGCGTCACGAAAGATCTTTCCTTCATGTCTTTTTCTGTAATAGCCCACATTTCGTTCGGATCGGCAGAAAGATCCCAGCAAATCCATTCGTTTCGAACAGAGGGGTTCTCAAACAGCGGCATCACCGGTCTTAAGCCTCTGCGGTGATGAAGACTGTAGCGATCGACATATAGAAGCGGTCGCTTTTCGTTCAGAAGCTCGACAATCTTGTCGGACTTGCTGATCGAGAGTGCGTACTCCCAAAGACGGGGATTCTTGCTTGCAATCAGTTTGGCAAGCTGCAAGGTGGCAAAGGCATCCGAGCTTGCATCGTGCGCATGGCGATGAGGCAGATTGTTTGCCGGAGTCAGGCGATCCAATTTGAAACAAACGGTGCCGTCTTCTTTTGTGGGCCAATTCAAAATTTGAGGTGCCACAGCATAAACGGCAATCACTAAGAGAAAAACGTCGAATCGTCCACGCCCTTCTCCATACTCGGTGTCGTATGCCGGCAGCAGATTGCGCCAGAACATGAAGCGCGTCATCTCATCGTCGTAATTGCGATTGTTGTAGCCGATTGTGATCGTGCCGGGTTTGCCCATTTCATCACGAATGACTTTGGCGAAATCAGCTTCGGCCAGCGCGTTTTCTTCATCCATGAGCGACATCGGCGTAATACCCGTCACCAGAGAAGATCCCGGGGACGGGATGTAGTCGTCTGCAAGCTGGGCATAAAGCACCATACTTTGTCCGATGATATTGAAGTTGGTATCGGTTCGAAACGATCCGTACTGCACAGGGCGGTCTTTGCGCGCTTCTGTTCCGAATGTTTCGTAGTCGTACCAAAGGTAACTTGTTGAATTGTTGACAGTATCGGTCATGGACTTTTCGCAAAATTAGGTAGGCCAATATTACAAGAAACCGCCGTTAACCAACACGTTCGCGGATGCTGAAAGCGTAAAAAGACGAAAGCCGGCGTTTCCGCCGGCTCATGCCCTAAATCTTACTCAGATTACATCGCCAAATAGGCTTGTCTGATCATGTAAAGGCAGACGAAGCACAGCAGGCAGGCAAAGATCTTCTTGAGCGGTTTTGTGTCGATAGAGTGAGCGACTTTTGCTCCGAGCGGTGCAAACAGCACACTGGTAATCGCAACGGAGAACAAGGCAGGAATACAAATGTAGCCCAGGTCAATCGGCCAGGGAGGCAGACCCGATACGTTCCAACCGCTGATGATGTAGCCGATGGTGCCGAAGAGCGCGATAGGGAAACCGAAAGCAGCACTGGTTGCCACGGCATTCTGCATTTTGACGTTGCACCAAATCATCCAAGGTACAGAGATAAAGCCGCCCCCTGCGCCGACTAAGGCCGAAAGAATACCGATTGCGATGCCCATGAAAAACTTACCGATCGTTCCCGGCAAGTTGCGGTCCGGACGCGGAGATTTGTTCAAAAACATCTTGAACGCGGAGAACCCGACGAAAGCCGCAAAAATCAAAGACAGCCAGAATGTCGGCAACCAGCCTGCGATCTGTGCACCGACAACCGCACCGACCAAAATGCCGGGAGCTACGGAAGCCACGACATTCCACAAAACAGCACCGCGTTTATGGTGTGCTCTGACGGAAGAAAGAGAAGTAAAAGCGATGGTTGCCAGCGATGTTGCAATGGCAACATGAACGATATGTTCATGGGGAATCAAACTCGACGGGATCAGCATAATCAGGAACGGTGTAATGATCATGCCGCCGCCGATACCCAAAAGGCCTGCCATAAATCCCGTAAAGCAGCCTAATAAAGCCATAAGGCCGATTGTTGTGAGTGCCACTTAATCCTCTTGTATGGTTTGAGAATTTGAAAATTTGAATAGGAAAAATCTTAGCGCTTATCTTCGTTTTTTAACGGCTTTTCGCTGGAAGTGGCGTAAATACTAGGTTTGCGAAATAAGATGCGGCTGAAGCGCTTTCCACTCGTCCTCATTCACAGGCGTGATCGACAGGCGGTTGCCCTTCTGAAGAACCCGCATTCCTTCACAACCCGGAATCGTTCTTAATTCAGCGATAGAAACGAGTTTGACTTTATGAAGAATATGCACATCGACTTGAACCCAGCGGGGCTTCGCCTGAGTACTCTTCGCGTCGAAATATTCTGAAGTTTCATCAAACTGCGTCGGATCCGGATAAGGTTCGGAGGCAATTTCACCAATACCGACGATGCCGGGCTGAGCACACGAAGAGTGGTAGAAAAGGACCGGATCTCCGATCTTGCAAAGATCGCGCATGAAATTGCGGGCCTGGTAATTACGCACGCCGAACCAACCAACCTTGCAGTCCTTCATGCCGAGGACATCGTCAACGGAAACTTCGCTTGGCTCCGACTTCATCAGCCATGCATAGTGCTCAAAACCTGCCATAATTTGTTTACCTCTATTTACTGAGAAGCTCCTTATATCATGTCTTCAGACTCAGTCCAACTTTGTTTGTCCCGCAAGACCGGAGAAATGCTTCACAGGCTCCGTGCCAACCGTCCTCTCGTTCACTGCATTACCAATGAAGTCGTGCAGGAATTTACGGCTAATGTTCTGCTCGCCGCAGGAGCCTCCCCCGCGATGGTTGTGGGCGAAGGCGAAGCCGAATATTTCGCCGGCATCGCCTCTGCACTCTCCGTAAACGTGGGAACCCCCTACGAAGCCCGCATCGAAACCATGAAGAAGGCCATTCGCGGAGCTCTTGCCGCAGGAAAACCATGGGTACTCGATCCTGTTGCAGCCGGCGGCATTCCCTGGCGCGACAAAGTCATTTTTGAACTCTTAGAAATGCAGCCGACGGCTGTCCGAGGCAACGCTTCCGAGATCCGCTTTTTAGCCGGAGTAGGTACGGGCGGGAAAGGCGTGGATAGTTTGGATGACTCTTCTTCTGCCATTGAAGCCGCTAAAACCTTAGCTCGAAAGTACAAAACATTTGTTGTCGTGACCGGATTGAAGGACTACGCAACAGACGGTGAACGCGTGCTTTGCGCCGTCGGGGGCAGTGAAATGATGACGTTGGTCGTCGGAACCGGCTGCTCACTTTCCGCACTGCTCGCCGCCTTCCTCGGGGGAGCTGAACGCTCGCTTGAAGCATGCATTGCATGCTGTGACTACGTAAACTACGCCAACGATACCGCTTCCACTCGCTCAAGCGGTCCGGGATCCTTCCATTTTCAATATTTGGATGCCCTCTATCAAATCCGTCCTGAGGACTTCAGAAAATGAAATCCGGCAAGAAATTAGATCTTTCTCTTTACCTTGTCCTGGATGCCAACCTTTGCAAAACGCCTGAAGGAATGGCTGAGACAGCAAGAAAGGCCGTAGAAGGCGGATGTACCGTTGTGCAACTTCGCGCGCCGGAGTGGAAAAAGAAAAAACAGCTTCGAGCTGCCTTTCTTCTCAAAGAGCTCCTCAAAGATACGGATGTGCTTTTCATTGTGGATGATCACATTGATATCGCTTTGCTCAGCGGTGCCGACGGTGTTCACGTCGGACAGGAAGACATCGATCCTAAGTACGTCAGACAGCTTTTAGGTCCTGATGCAGTGATCGGTTTATCTGTCGGCAGTATTAAAGAATTAAACACGATCGGACCTGATGTGGATTACATCGGAATCGGCCCGGTGTTCTCTACCAAAACGAAGGTCGATGCGGGCGCAGCTGTTGGCTTAGGCCTGCTTGAGTATATTTCTAAAGAAGCGGGGCTCCCAAACGTTGCCATCGGCGGCATCAATCAAAGCAATGCCGCAGACTGCATTCGTCACGGAGCCGACGGAATCGCAGTCGTTTCAGCAATTTGCGGCGCGGAAGATCCGAAAGCTGCCGCAGCTGCCATCAAGAAAGCCGTTAACGACGCGCTTTCGATTTAGATTTTTCGGCCGTGCTCGCGGATTCGGGTGCGGCCTTTCTATTTGTCCATTTCATCAGCCCGAAGAGCGCGAGCAGGATCACAAGCCAAGCACCGATAAACATAAACACCATCTGCGTGCTGGCTTTTCTTGACTGGCCCTGAACAAATAAACCGTAGCTCTGTTTTGCCTCTTCCAATGAGGAAGCACAGATAAGGGGATTCTTAGCCGGTTCAAATACTTCTTTCGTCACGGTTTGGGGCGTCTTGCCGTCGCCGGTGACGCCGATCTTGGAGCAGTAGCCCGCCAGACTCTTATGGCCCGCCTTCTCGACATAAGTCCAGTCCGCCTGCGCTAATTTTTCTCCTCTGGAAAACGCAAAGGTCGTGTCCCAGATGCAATAGAAAGCGCAAATTAAAAGCGTTACCAGAAACCAAAGCTGCCAGCGGATTTTCATACGGATCAGATTCAAACGGAAAAGAAGTGTTACTTGCTCATAACGGCTGCACAAGTCTAAGTCAAACCGTTCTTCTATGTACTATGCCGACAACATACGAAACAATTTCGGAGCAAAACAATGAACTTAAAAATGAAGCACCTGATGACCGCTTTGATCGCCTCTGCTGCCGTCGGACAAGCCGTCCATGCACAGGAAGCATCGTCCGCAGTCGCACAAGACACCAAGCAAGTTGAGCAAGCCGCTGACGGTATGGCAAACAAAGTCGCAGGCTGGCTCGATAAGTTATCCGATTCCGTCAGAACGCTCGGCGAAAAAAGCGAAGAGTGGTCTAAAGACGCTGCTACGTACAAAGACCAGCTCAAAGAGCAGTGGCCTTCTATCAAAGAGCAGTTCAATCAGAAACTCAGCGAAGGCATGGAGAAAGGTCAGCAATCCAAAGAAGCTGTTTCAAAATGGCTGGATGACACTTTCTCTCAGGAGCGCATCAACAAAGCCGAAGAGTGGATGACCAACTTCAAAAACGGCGTAACGGATAACGTTGTCGACCCGTTGGTACCTTACCTTTTGGCCATGCGTTATCCCAATCCGATGGACGAATGGAACCAGGGCTATCGTCGTGAATATCCGGTCTCCATTAAAGGCATGGATCGTCCGCTTCAGGTCACATTGCCGCTCTCTTGGAATCTTTCTCAGAACCTGCAGCTCGGTCAGAATGAATTCATGAGCTGGCGCAGTGAATCCGGCACCGGCCAATATGTGGTCGCTTTAATTGAAACTCCGACCGGAGCAACCGTTGACAGCATTGTTGCGGGCCTTCAGAAAGCTCGTCCCGACGCCGTAACAGAAAAACTCCCGAATTCTCAGATCGTTCGCGTTTACTTCCCTGCTAAAACCGATGCAGAGAATGCCGTTTATTACTACGCCGTTCCGACAGGAGATCAGGTCTTCACAGTCTGCGGAGAAGTCTTGCGCAGCAAGGATGAAAAGACCGAAGCTCTGAATCAAAGACTTCAGGCAGAAAGCAATTTCTTTAACGCCGTGGCGTCCAATATCTTTGTGAAACCTGCGTCTTAATCAGAACGTATTTTTCTTCGAAAGCCTGAGACAAACCTCGGGCTTTTTCTTTTTTCTTTGCCGAATTTTCCTGGTTTTGTTCTCGTTGGAAGGACTTGCCTCGAATTAAAATGATGCCATTCCGAAATTCTCAATTCCTCACATACACACTCCTTCCTTCAGCGGGAATCAGTGTTCAGGAGAAAACATGGCTGAAATTGTTACGACGTCCATTAAGTCTCTTCCGCTTGTCTATCGCGGCAAAGTCCGTGACAGCTACGCTGTCGGCGATGACAAACTTCTTATTGTCGCTTCCGACCGTATCTCTGCTTTTGACGTCATCCTCGGCGATCCGATCCCCAAGAAAGGCAAAATTCTGACGGCTTTGACGGACTTCTGGTTCAAAGAACTCGACGGAATCGTCCCGAATCATCTGACGGGCATTGATCCCGAATCCGTAGTTGCTCCCGAAGAACGCGATCAGGTTAAGGGACGCGCCGTCGTTGCCAAACGCCTGAAACCGATTCTCGTCGAATGCGTAGCCCGCGGCTACCTCTCCGGCAGCGCCTGGAAGGAATATCAGACCACCGGCCAGATCTGCGGCGTCAAACTCCCCGCCGGTCTGAAACAGAGCGAAAAGCTGCCTGAACCGATCTTCACACCGGCCGGAAAAGCTGAAGCCGGCCATCACGACGAAAACATCACTTATGAAGATGTCGTCAAACAGTACGGCGAAGACACCGCTTCCAAGCTCCGTGACTACACACTGGCTCTTTACAAGAAAGCCGCTGAATATGCCGCCTCCAAGGGCATCATCATCGCCGACACCAAGTTTGAATTCGGTCTGGACGACAATGGCACAGTCGTTTTAATGGACGAAATCCTGACTCCGGACAGCTCTCGCTTCTGGCCTGCCGACGAATATAAAGTCGGTCAGTCGGAACCGAGCTTTGATAAACAATTCATCCGTGACTGGCTTGAAAGCCAGCCCTGGAACAAGAAAGCTCCGGCGCCCAAGATCCCGCAGGATGTGTTGGATAAGACCAGCAGCAAATACGAAGAAGCTCTGATCCGTCTGACAGGCAAAGGCGTTACCGCCTAAAATTCCCCTAACGAAACACAGAACGCGCCGCTTGCGGCGCGTTTCGATTAACAGAAATCCAACAGGAATCTCAAGATGCAAGAAAATAAACCGGTTGTCGCCATTTTGATGGGATCCAATTCTGACTGGGACGTCATGAAAAACGCTGCTGAAATGCTCCAGTCTTTTGATGTTCCGTTCGAGGCCAAAGTCGTCTCCGCACACAGAATGCCGGACGAAATGTTCGAATACGCCGAAACTGCCCGCGACCACGGCATCCGTGTGATTATTGCCGGCGCCGGCGGTGCTGCTCACCTTCCCGGCATGCTCGCTGCTAAGACAACGCTGCCCGTCTGCGGTGTTCCCGTCCCGAGCCGCTACCTGAAGGGCCAGGATTCTCTGTATTCCATCGTTCAGATGCCTAAAGGCGTCCCGGTCGCAACTTTTGCCATCGGAGAGGCCGGCGCTGCTAACGCTGCACTTTATGCCGTCCAGATTTTGGGTACGACGGATACCGTTTTGGCAGATAAGCTTGCGGCTTTCCGCAAAGCTCAGAACGAAAAAGCCCGCAACATGATTCTTCCGCTTTAACAGATACATGATGAAAGACACACCGATTCTTCCCGGCAGCTGGCTCGGACTCATGGGGGGCGGTCAATTAGGCCGCATGTTTGCTCAAGCCGCCGCTACGATGGGCTACCGCGTCTGCGTATTGGAGCCTGATAAAAACGCCCCGGCCGCCATTGTTGCCGAAAAGCACATCTGTGCTCCCTATACGGACGAAGCTGCACTGACCGAACTCGCCTCGCTCTGCAAGACCGTCACGACCGAGTTTGAAAACGTTCCTGCTGCCGCTCTGGAGTTCTTAGCATCTAAGGGCGTCGAAACATGCCCTGCTGCTAACGCTGTCCGTATCACGCAGGACCGATTCGATGAAAAGTCTTTCATCAAGTCTGCCGGCGCTCCCGTTGCCCCTCATTTGCTGATCGAATCCGACGAGGATCTCAAGAAGGCTTCTGCTCCCTATTTCCCCGCCATCTTAAAAACCGCCCGTTTGGGCTATGACGGCAAAGGCCAGATTACGGTGAATGACCGCCGCGAACTGGCAATGGCTTTTGAGAAGCTCGGTAAAGTTCGCTGTGTTTTAGAAAAGCGCCTGCCGCTCTTTAAAGAAGTCTCTGTCAGCGCCGCCCGCAACAGCAAGGGTGAAGTGGCCGTTTTTCCGGTGTCTGAAAACTACCACCGCAACGGAATTCTGGCGGTTTCCGTCATGCCGGCTCGTTTAGACGAAGAGATCACCAACCGCGCCCGTGAAATCGCTTCCAAAATCATTGAGAAGCTCGATTATGTCGGCGTGCTCTGCACAGAACTCTTTGTACTTTCCGACGGACGTCTGGTCGTTAACGAATTGGCTCCGAGACCGCACAACTCCGGTCACGCCACGATCGATGCCTGCATCTGCAGCCAGTACGAACAGCAGGTTCGCGCCATGGCCAATCTGCCGCTCGGCGATACGACTCAGGTTTCTAAGTCCGTCATGCTCAACCTGCTCGGAGATCTTTGGTTCGATGAAAACGAAAACGTCCGTGAACCGGATTGGAGCCAAGTACTGGACATCCCGGGTCTCAAATTGCATCTTTACGGTAAGAAGCAGCCGAGGCATGCACGTAAAATGGGCCACATCACTTGTTTAGCCGCCACGGAAGAGGAAGCGATGTTTAAAGCCCAAATGGCGGCCCGCATTTTAGGTCTCGAACTTCCCGAATAACGTTATGCATTCTGATCTTGAGAAGGCCGTCAAAATTCTCGAAGCCGGCGGCTTGGTTGCTATTCCCACTGAAACGGTATACGGCTTAGCCGCCGACGCAGAGAACGAAGCGGCGGTTAAATCGATTTACGCCGCTAAAAACCGCCCGGCCACGCATCCGCTGATTGTGCATGTTGCCTCAGCAGAAGCTCTGCCCTACTGGGCCCGAGAGATTCCGGAAGATGCCAAAAAGCTGACTGAGGCGTTTTGGCCCGGTCCTCTGACGATCGTTTTAAAACGCTCCGCACACGCCAAAGACTTTGTGACCGGCGGACAGGACACGGTTGCGCTTCGCTGTCCGTCGCATCCTTTGGCTCACGAACTTTTAAAGCGTTTTGACGCGGGCAAAGGCCGCGGCTTAGCCGCACCGAGCGCCAACACCTTCGGCAAGATCAGTCCGACAACCGCTCAGCATGTGCGGGATGACCTCGGGGAGAAGCCCGACGGCAAAACCGACTTCATCCTTGACGGCGGAGAATGCACCGTCGGCATTGAATCGACGATTCTTGACCTCACGGGCGAAACACCGCGCATCCTTCGCGAAGGCGACGTCAGCGGCGAAATGATCTCTAAAGTGATCGGCAAACCCGTTGAACACGGTGCGGTTGGCGCTTCTCCGCGCGTCTCCGGCTCAATGAAGAGCCACTACGCGCCTGAGCACGTTTTAAAGATTGTCTCGGCAGACGACCTGCCGGGTGAGACACAGTTCTTAGCCCGTCACTTCAAAACCTTCTCTTTGATTGCGCCTGAAAAGATCGCGAAACGCTTCAGCACGGTCGCAGAAAAAGTTCGCGGCTACAAAGACGCCAAGGAACTCCAGGTCAACCTTTACAAGTGGCTGCACGAACTCGACCGTGACGGCGGGGATGTTATCTTTGCTGTCGAGCCGGAATTAACCGATTCTTCAGCCGGTGTTCTGGATCGACTGACCCGCGCTGCCGCTGAAAGACCCAACAAGGAAAGCAAATGAGCGATACACCCGCAGATCTCGTCCGCTTATCTAAGCGCATGAGCGAACTCGGTTTATGTTCACGACGAGAAGCCGATGAGTGGATCTCCAAAGGCTGGGTTAAAGTTGACGGTCAAGTCGTTAGCGAACTCGGCAGCAAAGTGCGCCCTGACCAAAAGATCACGATTGACCGGAAGGCTCAAGATCAGCAGAACGAGCGTGTGACCATTATTCTCAACAAGCCGCTCGGCTATGTCTCCGGACAGGCTGAGGACGGTCATGAACCGGCACGCATTTTGATTACGCCGAGAAACCGCTGGATCGATGATCCTTCTCCTCGCCGCTTTAATCCTTCTCAGTTAAAGAGCCTGGTTCCTGCCGGTCGTCTGGACATCAACTCCACCGGCCTTCTGGTTCTGACTCAGGACGGACGCATTGCCAAAACCATCATCGGTGAGAACAGCTCCGTCGAAAAAGAATACATCGTGCGTGTTGCGATGACCGACGGCCGCTCCAACAGCGAATTTCCTCCGGCGAAGCTTGCGCTTTTAAATCACGGGTTGGAACTGGACGGTAAGCCTTTGGAGAAGGCCGAAGTTTCCTGGCTCAACGAAGACCAATTAAAATTCGTCCTTCGTGAAGGCCGAAATCGTCAGATTCGCCGAATGTGTGATCTTGTCGGTCTGAAAGTCCTCGCACTTAAACGGGTCCGTGTCGGCAATGTCCGCCTCGGCAAGCTTCCGGTCGGTAAGTGGAGATATTTGGAAGACGGCGAAAGTTTTACCGGTCCCGCCCCTAAAAGAGCCTCTTCCAGCAGACCGGCTGCCGGTGCGCCGCGTCGCCCGAAAACCTTTAAACCTCGTAAACCGAACTTTAGAAAAACTCGAGACGAATGACGCCGAGTCGCTTTAACCTCAGCCCCGAGTGGGGCCTTGTGATGGTGACGGCCCTTTGGGGTTCTTCTTTTATTCTTTTGTCCCTGAGTCTTAAAGGACTCTCGCCGGGGCTGCTTGTTGCTTTACGTTTCGGAGGCGGTGCCGTTCTAATGGCGTGCCTCTTGAGATCGGCCCTTTTCAAACTCAAAAAAGTCGATTGGATTGCTGGCTGCGCCACGGGAACGTGTATTTTTCTGGGTTACTTCCTGCAGACGGTGGGCCTGCAGACGATTACGAGTTCGATTTCGGCCTTTCTGACGGCGCTTTACGTGCCTTTTGTACCGCTTTTCCAATGGATTATCTTTAGAAAACGCCCGACGCCCATTATTGCCGGAGGCATTTTATTTGCCTTCCTCGGCATGCTCCTCATCTTAGATCCCACCAAAATCTCTTTTAACGGGAACATCGGAGAGTGGCTGACGATTGCCAGTGCGGCTGCCTGCGCGATGGAAATCTTGGTCCTCGGGCGCTTCGCCAACTCTTGTGATCCGAAAGCTTTTTGCTTTACTCAGTTGGTTACCGTCACGTTTTGGAGCACGCTCTACTGCATTGTCTTTGAAGACGTTCGCTTTGATCCTACGCCCGTGACTTATGTCTGTATGGCCATCTTGATCGGCATGATTGTCTTTAACCAGGTTATGATGTGCTGGGCGCAGAAATTCGTCTCGCCGACACGTGCCGTTCTCATCTATACCCTTGAGCCTGTATTTGCCGGCATCATCGGTTACGCGATCGGAGAGCCGTTTACGAAGGGCGCGGTCGTCGGTGCCGTCATGGTGGTGCTGAGTATCCTCATCAGTTCCTGGCTGCCCGGCTACCTCAAGAACCGAGGCCACATCTCTAAGGAGGCGGTCCGTGAGTAACGCTCCCATCGGAATGTTTGATTCGGGGCTCGGCGGCCTGTCCGTCATGCACGCTGTTCGAGACGCCCTCCCCGGCGAAGACATCATTTATTACGGTGATTGTCTCTACGCACCGTACGGCGACAGAAACTCCGAGTACATAAAAGAACGGTGTCTCGCGATCGGACGCTTTCTGATTTCCAAAGGCGCTAAGGCGATCGTAGTTTCCTGCAATACCGCCACGGCAGAAGGCGTTAACACGATGCGGGATACGTTTGATATTCCGATCATCGGCATCGAGCCGGCAATCAAACCGGCAGCGGCGGCGACAAAGACCGGCGTAGTCGGCGTGATCGCCACGACCCGCACCATCACCAGCGAACGCTACCTGAGACTCGTTCGTGAATTTGCCGGAACCAAGGTCAAGGTCGTTTCGGTTCCGTGCCCGGGTCTCATGGAATGCGTCGAAAGCGGTGACTGGGACTCCTTCAAGACCCAAAAGCTAATCGAAAAGTATCTGCACCCGATCAAGCGTGCAGGTGCTGATAAGCTCGTCCTCGGCTGCACGCATTATCCGTTCCTGTCTAACGTGTTGAAGCGTGAACTCGGCAGCGGAACCGAACTCATCGATCCAAGCGCAGCAGTTGCCAGAGAACTTAAACACCAGCTCTCCAAACGCGGCTTACTTTCGGACGGTGCAAAAGGCAAAGAAGTGTTTTATATCAGCGGAGATGCGGAGAAGCATCGCGCTGTCATCGAGCGTCTTTGGAACTCGGAAGAAGCGCTTGACCTTCGCTCTGTCCCTCCCGCAACGAAAGCAACTCTCTCTTGAGCCTTTTCGACCTTCAAATCATCCAATTTGAGCGAATTTAGACGCTGTCATTACGCCGGACTGCCATACTTTCAAGCAATTAAAGAAAGTACTTGGATTCAACTCAAATGCACGACTCTGTTCTTGAACGTGTTACGTTACGCCGCTCCCTCGGAGCAAAATACCTCACCACACCTGCCCCCTCTAAAGAAGACTATGCTGAAGCCCTCACATGGGCCATTGCAGCGCCTGATCACTGCCATCTGAGCCCTGCTCGTTTCGTGGTCATTGAAGAGCGTCAGAAATTTGCCGACTTTTTTGAAGCCGGCGCTCTGGCCGACGGAGCTGATCAAGAAGGCGCCCAGCGCGCCCGCAGCAAAGCTTTAAAGGCTCCGGCTATGGTCGCTGTGGTCGCCAAAATCGATGAACACAACGAAAGAGTTCCTACCTACGAGCAGTGGATGACCGTCGGCGCTGCTACCTCTAATTTCCTTGCCGCTCTTGAGCTCAAAGGCTTTGCAGGTAAAATCGTGAGCGGCTCGTCCACGCACTACCGCGACGCCGTCGATGCCCTTTGCAAGAAGGGCGAAGTCATCGCCTGCTGGATTATGCTCGGCACGGCAAAACCGGATGCCCCGGGCGCCGAAGTCCGTTCTATTTACGACGAACTGTTAACCTATTTTTCTTAAGAAGCAAACATTAAGAGGCCGTCATGAAACGCTTTTTCCTTATTCTTCTCGGCATGTTCATGTCCGCAACTATGCTGACCGGATGCGGATACAACGAGATCCAGACGCTTGATGAGTCGACCAAGGCAGCTTGGAGCGAAGTTTTAAATCAGTATCAGCGCCGCAACGACCTTATTCCGAACGTGGTTAATTCCGTTAAAGGCGAAGCCGATTTCGAGAAATCCACGCTCACACAGGTGATCAATGCCCGTGCTAAGGCCACGTCTATTCAGGCAACGCCTGAACTGATGGAAAATCCTGAAGCCTTCCAGAAATTCACACAGGCCCAGGGCGAATTAAGCAGCGCGCTGTCCCGCCTGCTTGTCACTGTCGAACGCTACCCTGACTTGAAAGCCAACAAAGCCTTCCAGGACCTGCGTGTACAGCTTGAAGGCTGTGAAAACCGCATCGCGATTGCACGCAACCGCTACATTAAATCCGTTCAGCAGTACAACACGTACATCCGTCAATTCCCGCAGATGGTCTGGGTTTGGATCCTCGGATACAAACCTAAAGCTCAGTACGCGGTAGCCGACGAAGCTGCCATTACGACACCTCCTAAGGTAGATTTCAATGGTTCAGCAGCTACAGCTCCGGCCAAACCTTAATCGCTTCGGCCTTCTCATCAGTGCGTTCTTCTTTTGGCTGAGCGCGCTTTTCTGCGCGGTATCGGCGGCTGACCTGCTTCCGATACCGGAAGTGGCTTATGTCACCGATACTGCACACCTTCTGACGGCCGAACAAAAACGTTCGCTTGAAGCCAAACTTGCGGGATTTGAGGAGAAGTACGGTTCCCAGATCGCCGTTATCATCGTTCCTTCCACGAACGGCGAGCCGATCGAAGACTACGCACATCGCGTCGGTGACAACTGGAAACTGGGCCGTAAGGATGTCGGAGACGGTCTTCTCCTGATCGTTGCCGTCAATGACCACAGAATCCGTATTGATGTGATGAGAGCGCTCGAAGGCGCCATTCCGGATGTAGCCGCGTCCCGCATTATCACGGACGTGATGGCGCCGAACTTCCGTCAGAACAACTACTACCAAGGCATCAGCCAGGCCTTGGACAAAGTGTTTACGCTGATTGAAGATGCCAAACTTCCGGCCCCGCAGAAGAAACGTTCGGAAGCCAATATTCTTTACGATCCGGCCGAAGCTCTGTGGGACGAACCTTGGGTGGCTGTGCTCTTCATCGGATTTGTCATCACGATGATGCTGCGTGAGCTCATGGGCCGAAAGTCAGCCCCTCTTGCAGGTTTAGCGGTGGGCGGTTTAGCGGCGTTTATTATGCAGTCGCTGTTTGCAGGTATTGTGATCGCTCTGATCGTAGTCGTGATTGCCATGTGTATTCCGACCGCCGTTCTTGAGGCCGGCGCCCGACGGACCGCCAAGATGTACGGAACCGACCGCCGTTACCGCGGTAAACGCGGGGGCGGAGACGACGGATTCGGAGGCTTCGGCGGATTTGGCGGGGGCGGCTTCGGAGGAGGCGGTTTCGGCGGCGGCATGGGCGGCGGAGCCGGATCTGGCGGAGGCGGTGACGCAGCCGGCGGAGGCGCAAGCGGAGGCTGGTAAAAAATGTCTATCGGAAGAATTCTTAAACATTGGGTAATGTCGCCCGTCCCCGTCACCCTGGCATTTCCTCAGTCCTCTTTGGATGCAGTGACGAAATGCATTGAAGAGTGCGAGCAGCAGACGAGCGCTGAGTTCCGACTCATCATCGAACGCAGTATTCCTTCTAAAGGGCTTCGAGAGAACATCACGGACGCTCAAAGAGCCAAGGAGCTCTTCGGACGCTACGGTGTCTGGGACACGGAAGACAATAACGGTGTGCTGATTTATTTAAACCTTTCGGACCGTGCCATCGAAATTTATTTAGACCGAGGTGCAGCACGAGAGGTGAGGCAAACCCAGCTGGATGACATCGTCAAACAGATGGAAATCGCTTTTGCTGATAAGAAGTTCGAGGAAGGTGTTTGTCAGGCCTTCAGATCACTGGCCGCGATTTTGTCTAAGCCTTTCCCGAACAAACCCGTTCAGGATCCGGTGCCCAACACACCTGTTGTACTATAACTTTTTACTTTCTTGAAGGCCGCCCGAGTTTTTCTCCGGCGGCTTTTCTTTTGCTCGGCTCGTCATCCTCACAAAAGCTCATACTTAGCCGTTAAAAATTAGAACAATCCGTCCAGGAGCCAACACAAAAATACTCATTCCAAGTTGCTAAAATGTTGACTCCTTTTTATTTCTCTATGAATTTTATCGTCATGGAACTGTCTGCTCTTACCGCAATCTCTCCCCTCGACGGCCGCTACGGACGCCAAACTGCCGAACTCCGCGACATCTTTTCCGAATTTGCACTGATGCGTGCTCGTGTCACGGTTGAAGTTGAATGGCTCATCGCCCTTTCCGAATTCAACCTGCCCGAACTTAAAGATCTTTCCGAAGAAGACAAACTTTATCTTCGCGGATTAGTCAGCAGCTTCTCCGTTGCCGACTGCCAGGCGATCAAAGACATCGAAAAAACCACCAACCATGACGTTAAAGCCGTTGAGTACTGGATCAAGAGCAAGATGACCGTCAATGAACATCTGGCTGCCGCCAGCGAATTCGTTCATTTCGGCTGCACCTCTGAAGACATCAACAACACTTCTCACGCTTTGATGCTTTCTTCCGGCCGTCAGCTCATCTGTTCTCACCTTCAGATGATCATCGACAAGCTCAAGGGTTTTGCTCATGAATGGGCCGGCGTTTCCATGCTGTCCCGCACACACGGCCAGCATGCTTCTCCGACAACCGTCGGTAAAGAAATGGCCAACGTAGCCGCACGTCTCGAGTTTGCCGTCCAGGCCATCGAAAAAGTTAAGCTGCTCGCCAAGATGAACGGCGCCGTCGGCAACTACAATGCCCACACGATCGCTTATCCGGACAAAGACTGGCCTGCTTTCGCACGCAATGTCGTGGAAAACCGTCTGCACCTGACATTCAATCCTTACACGATTCAGATCGAACCGCATGACTACATGGCTGAACTCTTCAATGCCATTACTCGTGCCAACACGATCCTGATCGACTTGGACCGCGATATCTGGGGCTACATCTCCCTGAACTACTTCAAGCAGCAGCTCAAAGAAGGCGAAGTCGGTTCTTCCACAATGCCGCATAAGGTCAACCCGATTGACTTCGAAAACTCCGAAGGCAACCTCGGCATGGCTGACGCCTTCTTTACCTTCCTTGCTCAGAAACTCCCGATTTCCCGCTGGCAGCGCGACCTGACCGACTCTACCGTCCTCAGAAACCTGGGCGTTGCTTTCGGCTACAGCATTGTCGGTTACACCTCTCTGGAACGCGGCATGAACAAGCTCCGTCTGAACGAAGAGGCCATTGCCGCTGACCTAGATCAGTCGTGGGAAGTTTTGGCGGAGGCCATTCAGACCGTGATGCGCCGTTACGGTGTTCCTCATCCGTACGAACAGCTCAAAGCCCTTACCCGCGGTAAAGGCATCAGCCCTGAAACCATCCACGAGTTCGTTGCAACGCTGGACATTCCTGAAGATGCCAAAGCCTCTCTGCAGAAACTCACCCCCGCCACTTATATCGGTTTAGCTGAGACCCTGGCCAAGGAAATATAAGTTTTCCTCTTGTGAAAACGCCGGCTGTTCTTCTTAAGCAGCCGGCGTTTTTATTTATCGAAAAATTTTTTGAAAAACGATACTTAGAGAATAAAGTTCGTGAACAGTATCGTGCACCAAATGATTGCGCAGATCGTCAGAGCTAATAAAACGGCCGCGCTTCCTAAGTCTTTGGCTTTGCCTGACAGAGGATGAATTTCTCCGCCGAAACGATCCACCACTGCTTCGATCGCAGAATTCAGAATCTCAACGATAAGAACGATGAAAAGTCCCAAGATCAGCAAAAGTTTCTCAACAGTTGTCACCGGAAGAAGAACCGCGACAGGCAGCATGACGCAAGCCAAAATCGCCTCTTGGCGGAAAGCCTCTTCTGTCTGCCAAGCCCCCCGGAAGCCCTGAGCTGAATACTTGGCTGCATTCATCAGGCGGCGTAATCCGGTCTTGCCTTTGAGTTCGGAGGCGTCTTTCGGCTGGTGTTTTTCCATGTTGTTCTCTTCTCATTGATCGTGCCTGAAATCTTAGCAAGGATACAGGCACCAACAAAAAGACCGCCGAAGCGGTCCGTGAAAAAAGTCGAAATTAATCGTTTACTTTCTGTCTTAACACGCCTTCGCTGTAGAGGCGAGCCATTTCGGGAAGCGGGAGCGGCTTGATCTTGGAAGCCTGACCTTCGCAGCCGAAAGCAATGTAGCGGGATTTGCACATTTCGACAGAAGCAGCGCGAGCGGCCTTCAGGTAAGCACGCGGGTCGAATGCTTCGGGGTTTTCAACGAAATACTTGCGGATGGCTGCTGTCATAGCAAGACGAATGTCGGTGTCGATATTGACCTTGCGGACGCCGTACTTGATAGCTTCAACGATTTCTTCAACAGGAACGCCGTAGGTCGTACGGAACTGACCGCCGTATTTACGGATTTCTTCGAGATATTCCTGAGGAACGGAAGAAGAACCGTGCATCACGAGGTGTGTATTCGGGATACGAGCATGAATTTCTTTCACGCGCTGAATCGAAAGGATGTCTCCTGTCGGCTTGCGAGTGAATTTGTAGGCACCGTGGCTGGTGCCGATGGCGATCGCTAAAGCGTCAACCTGAGTTTCTTCGACGAACTGAGCAGCTTGATCCGGGTCGGTCAGAAGCTGATCACGTGTCATTTCAGCGTCAGTACCGTGGCCGTCTTCTTTGTCGCCCTTCATGGTTTCCAAAGAGCCAAGGCAGCCGAGTTCGCCTTCTACGGAAACGCCGACCTTATGAGCCATGTTGACGACTTCTTTGGTGACGTTGACGTTGTAGTCAAACGTAGAGATCGTCTTGCCGTCGCTCATCAGAGAGCCGTCCATCATTACAGAAGAGAATCCGAGGTTGATGGCGCCTTGGCAAACAGCCGGACTCTGGCCGTGGTCCTGATGCATACAGACCGGAATATGCGGATAGGATTCAATAGCAGCCTTAATCAGGTGCTCAAGGAAAACTTCACCGGCATACTTACGAGCGCCGGCAGAAGCCTGCATGATGACGGGCGCGTTTACTTCGTCCGCAGCCTGCATGATGGCCTGAACCTGTTCAAGATTATTAACGTTGAAAGCCGGAATACCGTAGTTATTTTCTGCTGCGTGATCAAGGAGTTGACGCAACGACACGAGAGCCATGTTTTGATCTCCGAATATTAATCCAAAGGGATTCTTGACCGAATCCGTAATCTGTTAATTCTAACCAAATACGATCGGCCCCTTCAATAACAAAACCGAGCTGTAGCAATATTTTGCGTTTCAGTTTTCGTTATTCCGAAAGCTCTTCAATCACTTTTAGACAAGACAAAAGCTCGTCCCGAGTGTGTACGCCGAATTTTTTGTAGAGATTCAGCCGATGGCCCTGAACGGTACGTTCTGAGAGACCCAGACGGTCACCAATTTGTTTGCTTGTCAGCTCCTGGACCAAAAGACGAACAATGCCCTTTTCTCTTTTGCTCATCTCATGAAAAATGGCTGCAATTTCCTGCGGACTTTGCCCACTGTTTTTTACATTCCAACGGTTCCAGCAATTCTCGAGAACAGTATCAAGTTTTTCAGCCTCAATCGGCTTTTCTAAGAAATCAAAAGCTCCGCGCTTTAATGTCCTCACAGCGGTTTCTACATCTGCATACCCCGTGATAATGACAACGGGAAGCTGAACACCGTCGGAGAATAGTTTTTGCTGCAGCGCCAGACCCGACATACCGGGCATACGAATATCCAGCAGAATGCATCCGGGTAGGAGCATGTTGTCTTTCTCAAGGAATTCTTCGGCAGAAAGGTAATCCACGGAACTCCACCCGAGGCATTTCAAAAGAAACGTCAGGCCTGTCCTGACACCAACATCGTCGTCGACGATGCGAATGAGAAATCTCTTTTTATTACCGGGATGGATGGTCATAGTTTTCTCTTCAGCCGTACCGTTACTTTCAATCCGCCTTCGTCACGTGGCGCATATTGAATGACGCCGTTCATCGCCTCCAATATGGATCTGACGACAACTAAGCCCAAACCCAAACCTTCGGATTTTTCGCTCTTGAAGGTTTGCGTACCCAGCTTCGCGACATCTTCCTCAGAGAGCTTTCTGCCGCTGTTTTCTACCGTCAAAATGACCGAGTCCTCGTCGGCCTCTAAAACGACCCAAACCTCAGGACATTCCATTTTTTGGCTCTCTTCCATTGCATTTTTCAGAAGATTCCAGAAGAGGATTTCCGTTTCCACGGGATCGCCTTCAACGGCAACGTCGGACGCACTCTTAGCGTCGACGGCGACGCTGTTGTTAAATTTCATCTTCAGCGTCTGCGTGATTTCTTGAACGATGCTTGTCAGGTCAACGCGAGCCTCTCTTGTCACAGTTTTTTTAGAGTAGTCGCGAACTTTGTTGACGATTTCAGAAGCGCGTTTTAACTCGTGTTCCATCTGTCCGAGACTAAAGTCGAGCATTTCCTCGTCCGGTACTCTCATTTTTTTACGAAGCGTCTTCAGTCCGTCCACAAAATATTTGCATGCCGCCAAAGGCTGATTCATCTCATGCGCAAACATAGAGGAAAGCTGCCCCACCAAGTTGATCTTTTGCTGAGTCTCAATTTTCTCTGCAAGTTCCCGGGATTTTTCCAAAGTTCTTCTTCTGCTCTCTTCAGCCGCCAAGAGTCTTGTGGTCGCACGATCAACGAGCTTCTGGGCGCGCCAACTATGGACTACGAGTCCAATGATTCCAAGAATAACAATAAGAAAGGCCGGCCAGAACTCGGTCAGCACTCTTTTCACCGACCATTCCCGAAGATATCCGTAAGGTCCGACTTTAAGCGATCTGTAAAGATCGTCTACCGGTTTAAAGTCAGTCGCGATCGACCATGCCTGACCGTCTTTCTCCGGCTTCATAGACAACAACGCGAGCGTCATCTCTCTAGCCAATTCAGGATCTACCTTATACGTTGCTGCAAAAGTATTGTTCGGATAGGCCCGCGTAGAATGCAGACATTTGATAGGACCGGGTTTTGCTCCGATAACCTTAAGTTTGTCCATCACAGAGATGTTTTGAAGCTCATGCTCTTCAAGCCAACAGGCTCTGACATATCCGACATCGCCTCGCCCAGAAATGATGTTGTTGATGATTGCAGAAGCTGTCTCGCCGGTAAAAATGACTTTCTTAAAGAACTTCTCGTGGTTGTAGCCGCGATTTTCGAGTTCTGCCATTCCCGTTCGATAGCCGTGGAAGGCCGTCTCGTAGTTCGCCACTAAGACCTTGTCTTTCATATCGTCGAACGTATTGATGTCCTTCCTGTCGCGGCGGGTAAAAAAGACGCCCGCGGTTCCGAAATTCGGTTTAGTTTTAGCCGCGGTCACAATCGTGGCTAAGTCCCGAGCACCGAAATGCAGCATACGATAAAAGAATCCGGAGCTTGCGAAAAAGAAATCGATTTTGCCCTGTTCTACGACTTTTTCTAATTCAGGCGATTGATAGACCTTGGCAATGACTTTTCGAGGTGCAAAAAATGCCTGGAGATGTTTGAGCGTCGGACCGAAGTCCATATCAGTGCTCAGAGGCGGGGAAAAATGAATAAGTCCGATCGTTATCGGCGGCTCCGCATCTGAGGCCGCCGATACGGAAATGAAGATTGAAAAAACAAAAGCAAATAACGATCGGAACATGCTATTGATTTAGTTTTTGTCACCGTGGCAAGAGGAACACTTCTTCAATTGATAATTATGGTGGCAGGCGTAGCAAGGTTCAAGAGATGCACTGGTATCTTTGTATCCCGGTTTCGGGGGCATCGAATGCTGAGCATGACAGTCAATGCATTCCGTTGCTGCTTTTTCCGGACCACCGGCGTGAGGAATCCATACGTGGGGATTTACGGGACCGCTGTCAGACTGAGCCTGAACGTTTTTCTTAATTAAGTCGTCAAAAGTCGGGCCGTGACAAGCCAGGCACTGCTCCTTTTTCATCGCTTCAGGTGCATTCTGAGCAAATACCGCACCGACTAAAAACAGTGAGAGCACAGCGGACAAGAGAACTTTTGTTGTCTTCATTTTTTCCCAGCCGACGGTTTCCCGCCGGCTTCTTTCTGTTGTCAGTTAGTTGGCTGCTGCATGTTCGCCGGCCCAGCGCCCCGGCATGATGGCACGAGGCATACCATTGCCGACGTACAGACCGCCGGCTGTTTCTCCTGCGGCATATAAACCTTTGATCGGTTTCATATCTTGACCAAGAACTTGAGCATTGTCGTTAATGGCCAGGCCGCCCGTGAGATTGTGAACACAGAGGACTAAGCGTACGGCGTGGAAAGGCCCCTGTTCGATCTTCTTAGTCAGGCTTTCAGCGGGTTTATCAAAGTCATCGTCTTTCTTGGCATCTACGAAGCCGTTATAGCGAGCCACCGTCTGCTCTAAGTTCGGCTGATTCGTTAACTTAGCCAATTCGGCAATCGTCGGAGCTGTAAAGGCATAACCCTCTTCACAAGTTGGGGCCTTCGTGTCCCAATGGTATTTTTTAGCGGTTGCGTCATCGAACACCGTCCACAGGAACTGCTCAGGCTGTGCAAGCGCTGCGTCGTAGAAGGTGTAGCCGCCCAGGTTAGCCTTGTCGAGTTCCTTCACAAAGCGGTCGCCGGATTTATTCGTAAAGATCACTTCAGCCCAGCGCGGACCGGAAATTCCGAGGCCCGGAGCTCCGTACTTGCTCCCTTTCGGGAAGCCATAGTGTGCGGTACCGAATTTACGGCGTAGATGAGGTGTATCTTCACAGCGGTCGCCGACGTACATCCCGCCTGCTCTCATGCCTGCGAGAATTGCACTGCCGTCAGGGGCAACAAACGGATAACCTGTGGAGATCATGTTTTCCGTGAAGCGAGGATCGGTCAAACGTCTGAGCTCGGGATTTGCTTTCCAGCTTCCGCCGGCAAGTACCACGCCTTTGTTAGCTTTTACGTTCATGATCGAACCGTCAGGTTTTTGAACCTTAGCGCCGATGACGGCACCCTGATCGTTGACATAAACGTCTAAGACTTTATGTTCCAAGAAAATCTGGCCGCCTTTACCGGTGAAGTATTCGTAGTAAGGCATCATGATGCCTCGTCCGGTCATGAATCCGCCTGTCGGCTGAGGTTTGCGTCCACCCTCTCCGGAGTCCTTCCACCAAATGTGATGGTAGGACTCATGATGCTGAGAGTCATACTTACCCGGCTGGGTGAATGTCGGAAGGAATTTAACGCCGTGTTCTTCTAACCAAACTTGAGTTCCAGGACACCATTCGGAATACTTCTTAACGAGTTCCGGTGTGTTCTTGCGATATTCATGATGAGCCGGATTCGTCAGCTTCTTGTAGAGCAGCTCGGGCGAATCTTCTACGCCGTGTTCTTTTTGAGTTCTTGTTCCGCCGCCTAAGGCAATGATTCCGCCGTTAATGATGGCGCAGCCGCCGTAGTTCTTGCCTTTTTCCATCACGAGGACCTTGGCGCCTTTATCAAGAGCTGAAATAGCGGCGGACATACCCGCAATACCGGATCCTGCGACTAAGACATCGGTTTCTGCATCCCATTTTGCGGGAAGCTGGGTTGTAGCGACATCGGCTGCCGATGCGCCTTTAGAAATGAATGCACCTGCAGCGGCTGCAGTGGAAGCTGCTAAAAAGGAACGACGTGTTGTCATGTTTTTTCTCCTTGAGTTGTTTTTGAACTTCAAGGAAATTGTCGTTCCGGCACCTACTCGAGTAACTTGATATCAATCAAGAAAAGTTAAGATTCTTCTAAGGAGAATCACTAACCTAGCCTTGATTTGTGACCGAAACCTTTCAAAATTCCGTTGCCGATGGCATAAGCCAGCTTGCGCTGGAAGGCTCTTGTACGAAGTTTCTTTTCTTCTTCGGGATGAGACAGGAAGGCGGTCTCCACAAGCACCGACGGAATATCCGGAGCCTTTAAGACCGCGAAGTTTGCCTGTTCGACTTTTCCGCGGTGCAGCTGATTGATTCTGGAGAGCTCATTCAGAATTCGGGCCCCATAAACCATACTGTCCGAAACCTGAGAGGTCATAGACATATCCATCAGGATGCGGGCAATCTGCTTGTCTTTATTGCTCAAGTTAACGCCGCCGATTAAGTCAGCATCGTTCTGCTTGCGGGCAAGCCAGCGGTTTGCCGTAGAGACCTGACCTCTCGTATTCAAGACATAGAGAGATGATCCTCTAGCAGTCGGTTTAACCCAAGCATCCGCGTGAATTGAAACAAAAAAGTCTGCCTTAGCCGCACGCGCTTTCTGAACTCTTCTCTGCAGCGGAACAAAATAGTCTCCGTCTCTCGTGAGCAGCGCTTTAACGCCTTCAATCTCGTTGAGTTCCTGACGCAGGATACGGGCGACAGCCAGCACCACGTCTTTTTCTCTTGTTCGATGTCTTCTTCCGATAGCGCCCGGATCCTCTCCGCCGTGTCCCGGGTCAATCATGATGACCAAGGTTCTGACTCTCGGAGAGCGGGCTGGTTTCGTCTTCGAAGGCTTTGTCTGGGCCAGCTGAGTTTCCGGTTTCTTTTGAGTGGGCTTCTTCTGCGCAGGCTTTGAAGATCCTTTCGGTTCTTCATCCGGGCGCATCGGAGCAAGCGAGCCGTCGGCAATGCCGGCCAAAATCTGGCCCAGCTGATCGACTTCTCCCGAATCCGCCCTGTTCTCCTCCATTCGCTTCTGACCCTCGGCCACTTGCGCCAACAAGCTCTTGATCGCGTCAGGCTCGGACTCTTCCTTTTGAATGATGGCCATCAAAGGATCTTTTTGAGTTGCCGGGTAGATGTCAAAAACCAAGCGATATCGGTATTGTCCGGCCGGTTTCAGAGAAAAAACCTGAGGATCAACATCCGTCTTGAAATCAATCGAGATACGAACCACGTTCGGTCTGTTCTGACCGACTCGAATTCTGGAAATGTAAGGGTCGTTGGGCTTAACTTTTTGAATGATCTGTTTGAGCTTATCGGTAAGAAGCAAACCGTCAATATCTACGGCCAATCTAACCGGATCAGAATTACGCAAAACAAAGTATTTGAACTTCATCGGCGCATCATGCTCGATCGTGATGCGGGTGTATTCCTCCGCCGGCCACGCACGAACGTCGACTACTTGGGCTCCGTACGCCGGAGACCAGGGAACAAAAGAGAGCAAAAGAGCGCCGCTCGCTCCTTCCAGAAACGACCTGCGAGTGTTCATTATTTTTTGAGTACTTCTAAAACTTGGTTGCCGAGAGCAGAATCCGCGGAAATATCACAGACGCGGCCGTCTCCCTCATTCTTAAGCGTAATGGTCAGATCCGGCTGAGGAACAAAAGGCTCTGCCTTGGATGTCCACTCGGACGCCACGACTCTGCCGGGTCCGTAGTTCTCACGGAAACCGGCTTCCTCAAACTCAACGGGGTCTTCAAAACGGTAGAAGTCAAAATGATTGACCGTAAAGCCGTCGACTTTATAGGTCTCCAATAAAGAGAAGGTAGGACTTTTTACTCGGCCCTCGAATCCGAGGGCGCGCAGTGCGGAACGCATCAGGTAGGTTTTACCGGCGCCTAAATCTCCGACTAACTTGATATTGAGTCCTTTTTCCAAGATTTCGGATTTAACGGAGTCCAAGGCTCGAGCCAGCCGAGCGCCCAATTCTGACGTTGCTTCTTCATCAGCGAGATGAAACTCTAAGGAATGTGCGTCTGTGTTCATTCATTTCTCGATAAGTCTTCTAAAGATACCACAGCATCGGGGATTTTAAATCAGGCAAGAGGGCCATCTCGGGTCAACTTTGCTTAAGTCCAATTTTGTCCGAGAAATCCTCAAAAATCATGAAGATTTCCGTCTCTCATTACTCTAAAAAAAATCGATTTCCTCAGTATCATTCCATTCCGAATCGACAGCGGCAAGAGAGAAAATGGATATCAACTCGATAAGTATTAAGCAGCAGGAACCTCATGATCTCCCGGCGATATGCCGGTTGATTGAGGAGGCTTTTGCCACTGTGCAGGAAAGCGACCATCGCGAGCAGTTCTTAGTCAAACGTCTTCTTTCTTCTCCAGGCTTCATCCCTGAGCTATCTTTGACTGCGTGGATTGGCAGCGAACTCGTCGGATACATTCTGCTCACAGAGATTGAAATCCTCTCAAAGGCCGGTTCCATTCCGACTTTGAGTCTCGCACCGCTAGCAGTTCGTCCGGATTTTCAGAGACAGGCCATCGGAACTGCGTTACTTGAAGAGGCTCACAAGCGCGCCGCTGAACTTAATTACGAAACCGTCCTGGTTTTAGGCCATAAGGATTACTATCCCCGGTTCGGCTATAGAAGGGCCGAGGATTTCGGCATTATCTTTCCTTTTGAGGTTCAGCCGGAGTTTTGTATGGTGAAAGAGTTGACGCCGGGCGCAGCTTCACTCGCGGCAGGACAGGTTAAGTATCCGAAAGCTTTTTTCGAATATTGAAAATTCTCTCACTAAAAAATCTTCACTGCTGCTTATTGCATCTCTGCCGCAATCCGTTTGACGTGTTTTGAGGGCGACTCTCCGAACAGGTTTCTAAACTCCCGGCTGAAATACGTTGGGCTGTCATATCCGACTCGATAGCAAGCTTGAGCCGCCTCAAGCTGTTCATCGATCATCAATCTCTTTGCTTCTGTGAGCCGTAGGTTTCTGACGAACTGACTTGGGGTACTTCCGACGATCTCTCTGAATCTTCTGTAATAAGAAGCTGTAGACATCCCGACTTTTTCTGCAACGGACGAATGATCAATCGGCTGACTGAAATGTGCAGAAAGCCAGTCCACAGCTCGTCGTATTTTGCTCTCCGCGGTTCCGGAAACATAAAGCTGAGAAAAAGCCTTTCCCAAAGAACTTGTCAGAACCTTTAAATAGATCTCGCGCTTTACGATGTCGCTGAAGAGCTCTGCATGTTCGGGGTGGAGAGCCAACTCAGAAAGTCTTAAAAAAGCATCCAGCAAACCATCGTCCGCCTCAAACAAAGAAAAGATCTTCGAATCTTCGGCCTGTCCTTTAAAGGCTTCTTTCTCTGATAAATAAGCGATCGCCTGATCACACAACTTCGGTTCGATAGTCAGACTGATTGCTAGGAAAGGATTCGTTTTTGAAGCACCCACGGCCTCAAAAGCGTCAGGCATAAAGCTCCCGGTCAGAAGACATACCCCGGTACCGTAAAGAAATTCCTCATCCCCAACCAAAGCCTTCTTAGATCCGTTAACGACAAGAGCAAAAGAAGGCTGCGAAATCAAACACCCGAACTTCCTGTCACTCTCTCGTCGAATGAATCTGACGGACTCCAAAGTTTGAGGATGGACCTGAGGAGCAACCGTAATCTTCTCCAGATTTTCTGCCAAGGATTGGATGAGTATTGAGCGTTCGATCATTAAATGAGAATTTAGGGCAATTTAAAGAGAATCTAAGTTTATTCCAAAAAGCATTGTCCTTGTAATATTTCATTCATATATTCAAGGAAAAATCTGATGATTCGAAGAACTTTTATGGGAATAAGTCTTATGTCAATTCTAAATCTTGGAAATACAAAAGAAATAAATAGAGAAAATAAGGCAAGTAAAGCCATAGTCATCTATTTTTCAAGAAAGGGAATGAACTACTGGCATGGTGACACAACAAATCTTGCCGTCGGAAACACCGCCCGCATGGCAAAAATCATCCAAGAAGCGACCGGCGCCGATGGCTGGGAAATTCAACCGGTTCACAGCTATCCCTTCGATTATCGGCAGACAACTGCTGAGGCACAAAAAGAACAAGAAGCCGACGCAAGACCGGAATTCAAACTTCCGATGCCTGATCTTGCTCAATACGATTTGATTATCTTCGGACATCCGATTTGGTTGTCCGAAATGCCGATGGTCGTCAGAACCTTCCTAGACAAGTCGAACCTCAGCGGCAAGAAGATTGCTCACTTCTGCACTCATGAAGGAAGCGGATTCGGCGGCTCAGAGTCTGACTTAAAGGCTCGGCAACCAAGAGCGATCTATCTTCCGTCTCTTGCTATCGCAGGAACTCAGGTAGGCAGCTCAACCAAAACTATTCAGAACTGGGCCAAGAAGACAATTAGTGCAGGAGAAAACAAATGAAAAATATTTTAGTTCTTACCGGCGCCGGACAGATCGGACTAGCCATTGCGAGAAGAATCGGAACCGGAATGAAAATCATCGTATCCGACAATAGTGCTTCTAATGCCGCTTCTGCCGCTCTGCTTCTCAATAATGGCGGCTTTGACGCCGTCGAACTGAGCTGTGATATCTCCTCCAAGGAATCTGTTGCCGAGTTAATTAAGTTTGCTAAGAACCTCGGGCCGATTACTGCCTTCGTTAACGCCGCCGGCGTCTCTCCGAGTCAAGCCTCTATCGAAACCATCCTCGAGGTGGATCTCTACGGCACAGCCATGCTGCTGGAAGAAATCGGAAAAGTCATTGAACCGAACGGCGTCGCTGTCACAATTTCCAGCCAGTCAGGCCATAGGATGCCTGCACTCGGCGAAGAAAAAGACAGGCTGCTGGCAACAACGCCTGTAGAAGAACTTCTCTCTTTAGATTTTCTTCAGCCAAAGAACATCTCCAACACACTGCATGCTTACCAGCTAGCCAAGCGTTGCAACGTCAAACGCGTTATGGCTGAAGCGGTTAAATGGGGAACAAAGAAAGCTCGTATCAATTCCATCTCTCCCGGCATCATCGTTACGCCGTTAGCCATTGATGAGTTCAACGGACCGAGGGGCGCCTTCTACAAGGAGATGTTTGCTAAGTGTCCTGCCGGAAGACCGGGTACTCCTGATGAAGTCGCAGATTTAGCTCATCTCATCATGGATCCGAGAAGTTCTTTTATCACCGGTTCTGACTTTTTGATTGACGGAGGGGCCACTGCCTCCTACTTCTACGGTCCGCCACAACCTAAGCACTGAGCCGTTCTTCAAAATCCGGCGCATTGCACAAAAAAATCTTTTTCTATATAATCGCATCTCCTGTGTGCCGGTATAGCTCAGTTGGTAGAGCAGCGCATTCGTAATGCGAAGGTCGGAGGTTCGACTCCTCTTACCGGCACCACAGAGAAAATGCCTAGGTGGTGAAATGGTAGACACAGGGGACTCAAAATCCCCCGCCTAATAAGCGTGAGAGTTCGAATCTCTCCCTAGGCACCAAGGATTTCGAGGGACCGAGCTGAAATGCTCGGTTTTTCCTTTTAGGTTGAGTTGATATCCGATTCTGGCTCCATTTACTCATTCCACCGAAAAGCAATTCAACCGTAAGATAAAAGTATTTTGAATTTATGCAGTTGAAAGGCCATCAGCCACTTTATCTGAAAGAACTTGTTGTCAGACGGCTTTTCATATAGTCGTAGTCGATGACGAAGAACGTGGTTAGTCTGCTATCTACGATGCAAAACGTACTGTCGCTCACAGATAAAGAATCGGTCGTGGTCTGCCTGCTAAGAAAATCAAGCTAATATCTGTTTTGTGGTTGGCTTTGATGACCCGTTTAATAAGAACCTGAAGAATCACGCTCAACAGAGAAAAGCGATTATTCAGCATACAGACGGCTTCAAAGAACACTTCGTTGAAGATTTTGACTATTCGCTTCTGAAGTAACTCATCTTTTTCATATAGATAAATTTTTAATTTTAACTCGACGAACGCTGGCAACAGTTTCTACATCTTAAGGCGCGCCAACAAAATATCTCTTATCCTAAAGTTTCCACACCCAAGGAGAAAGAGATGGATCGAGTTTATCGCTTTAATTGGAACATCGATGACTTTTCTGTCAGTGCATTTGAAGACGCTCTAAAGAATTTTCACGCAAAAGACGGATTTATGTACTGGCGTATAAGTGACGAAGAGCCTGAAGGGAAACCGCTCTGTATTTTATGGGGCGCAGTATCTAAAAATCCCGTTAATCAACGAGGAATTATGGGAATCGGAAAAGTCATCAGTGAGCGTCCTGAATACTTCTCTTCCACAGCGCCAAGCTACCTTTACTCTTTGTCAGAATACGAAAATAGATATTATGCTCAGGTTCACTTTGACATAGTTTCTTTTTATAAACCTCTTTTTTCCGCAGACTACCTCAGGGCTAAATTTAGGCGTTTAAACTATTTCAGCGGATACGGCGGCTCTTCTGGATATATTTCTCGAACAATCAATGAAGAAGTCCGAAAATTGATCACCAACAAGATTCTAAGTTTATGAAAAACATATTTAGTTTCGTCACAAGGAAAGAACTCGAAAAGAAAACTCTTTCCGCCTATTCTGAATTAGGTTTCGTTGAAAAAACAACGAGGGCGTTAGAACAATCTATGACAGCTCAGAATTTTAATTATCTGTTTCGCACTAAATTTTCTGACTACTGTCCTCCGCCATCTCATACCTTCAAATTTAGATTCAAAATTTTTGTATTTAAAACTAATTTTGAATCATTGTTTATTAAATACAAAGAGCCTCTAACTTTAAAGTACGAACAGTTAATTTTTAAAGATGATTACGGTGATTGGGATGAAAGTTTGATTCTTAAGGAATATCAAACCTTTTTATCGAAAAAATATAAAGAGTTACTTTCAGTTAGACAATGCACGGCATTTTACAAAGAAAAAGAGGATCGCACATCCTCCGTCAAGAGTATAGAAACAATATTTCTTCAGAATGAAGATAAATTTAATAAAGTCTGCTTAAGCGGAATCAGTTTGAAAGACTTATCCAAATGTTTAGAAGCTCTCTCTCAAAGACTACTGAGTAAAGTAAAACGGTATCGTTCGTCAGAAAGTTATAAAAAAGCTCATCAATCAGACGTTTCTTTTGAAAACCTATCCCCTTATGACTATGAAAAACAAGTCGCCAAATCACTTTCTGAGATGGGCTGGGACACGAAAGTTACTAAGGCAAGCGGAGATCAAGGATGCGATGTGCTTGTAGTTAAAGAAAAAACAAGAGTTGCCCTGCAATGTAAATATTGGTCAAAACCAATAGGAAATAAGGCTGTTCAAGAAATAAACGCGGCAAAATCCTTCTATAACGCTCAATATGCCGCAGTGGTTTCCAATCAAAGCTATACACCAGCGGCAAAATTACTTGCAACAAAATTAAAGGTTGCGTTACTTCACCACTCTCAATTGAACAAGTTAATAGAAGAATGTAACTCGCTAAACAGGGGATAAGGATAGGCCTCTGACTTCCCCGCCCTATGGGATAAGGACGAGTTTGGGAAAGCTCAGGAAAATTAGGGGTGGGTAAGAAGCATACACTTTCATTTCAAACTTTGTTTCAGAATATTTTTCTATTTAAATCGGTGCCTTTTTCGATAAAACATAGGTAGAGCCTGATTGCGTCCCAAGCAATTGGCTTTCCCTGGCTGGCACCCCGCTAACCAACCGTCGCGTTTTCTCGCCCCACGCCGCTTCATTAGGGCAAATGATTAGAGTAGACCGAAACTACCCATCCATAGCTCACCTATAACAAGGACCAATTCGCGCAAAAGAATCAGCTGAACTTCTATCCGAAAAATGAGCCAGCTCTTGCAACTGGCCAGAAATATTCCTAGTTTTCACTTACGCAGAAACTGCTCCTTCCTCTGACTCGGACGGGTGTTCTAAAATGTCTGCCATCAGAAAAACAATCTCTGGGAGCAATCGTGAATCTCAAAACCGTTCAAACCCCGGCCCTTCTCCTTGACCTAGACAAGTTCACTCGGAACTGTAATTGGATGAAGGAAAAAGCAGAACGTCTGCATGTAGCGCTCCGCCCTCACCTCAAAACTGGAAAATGCATTGAGTTTGCAAGAACCCAAATGACATCCCCATCGGGACCCGCGACCATTTCAACTTTATTAGAAGCAGAGTATTTCTTTAATCTCGGCGTAATTGACCTTATTTATGCCGTCGGCATCTCGCCGGGAAAATTCGAACGCGCCGTTAATTTACGAGAAGCCGGCTGCGACTTGAAAGTCATCCTTGACAACAAAGAAACCGCAGAGCAATTTAGTGCCTACTGCGAAGAAAGAAAAATCCCTTGTCCCGTTCTGATTGAAATCGACGTTGACGGACACAGATCCGGCGTTAAGCCCGACTCTGATGATCTGATCGAGATCGCAAAAATTCTTCAAGGCAAAGCTTATTTTGCGGGTGTTCTTACGCACGCAGGTGATTCCTATAAATGTGTAGGACAGGCCGCTTGCCTCAAGGCTCAGGAAAACGAAAGGGATTCTCTTGTCCATTGTGCCAATCGCCTCCGTAAAGCCGGATTTGAACCAAAGATTATCTCTACAGGTTCCACACCCACCGCCGTCTTTGCTGAATCTTGGGAAGGCGTTACTGAAGTCCGTTGCGGCGTTTACTGCCTCTTTGACCTCGTGATGGCAGGATTGAAAGTTTGCACGATTGATCAAATCGCTTTGTCGCTGTTAGTTGAAGTTACAGGACATCAAAAAGAAAAAGGCTGGGTCATCACCGACGGCGGCTGGATGGCTCTTTCCCGCGACCGCGGCACCGCTGCTCAGGCTGTCGATCAGGGATACGGTTTGGTTTGCGACATCGACGGCAACCCGATTGATGATCTTATCGTCGCTTCCGCTAACCAAGAACACGGAATCATTACGCACCGTGACGGCCGCTTAGTTGATCCGAAAGATTTCCCGATCGGAACTCGTCTCAGAATTCTTCCGAATCATGCCTGCGCCATGGCGGCTCAGCATCCTCAGTACTTTGTCGTCCGCAAAGGCAAGATTATAGATATTTGGAACCGAATCTACGGCTGGCAGCCGAAAGGAGTTTCATTATGAGAGAGGTCATTCTCTCCTCTTTGCCGCCTCCCAACGGCCATTATTCGCATGCCGTTGTCTTTAACGGCACCGCTTATGTTTCCGGCGTTCTCCCGATGCGCGTGAAACCGGGCGCCAGCGTCAAGGAACAATTTGACGCTGTATTCGACGTCATTGAGGCAATCCTTAAAGAATGCGAAAGTTCTTTAGATAAAGTTGTGAACTGCCGCATTTACATTGCTGATCTTAATGATTGGCCCGAAATCAATCGTCTTTACAGCGAGCGATTCAAATCTGCTCGACCGGCTCGAGTCGTTGTTCCTGTCAAAGAGCTGCATTTCGGCTACCGACTTGAAGTGGAATTAATGGCTGCTGTCTGATAATTTCACTAAAGCTGCGGCCTGCTCTGAATCTTCTTTCCCGATTTAGAGCAGGCCTTTTATCTTTTATCGTGAGTTTGCATAAAGTAAATCCCAATCATCAAGAAAATACTATGCAGCTTAATAAACATATCGCAGCGCTTTGCATCGGAACCTTTTGTCTCGGCGTCGCTGAACTCGGAATCGTACCGGTTTTAACGGCAATCGCTAATGATTTCCACGTCACGATCCCTCAAGCCGGCCTTTACATCTCTGCTTATGCAGCAGGCGTCTGCGCAGGCATCGTCGGTCTATTAGCATTCGGGCGCAACGCCAATCTCAAAACCACACTTCTAATTGCAGCCTGTCTGATCTTTTCCGGAAATTTAGGTGCTTCTCTTGCTCAGAACGACATCATGATGCTGGCGGCTCGCTTTGTGTCGGGCTCTCCTCATGGAATTTTCTTTGCTTTAAGTGCTGTCGTATGTGAACGCCTGGCCGGGCCGGGCAAAGCCTCCCGAGACGTTACTTTAATGGTCTTAGGTCAAACCTCTGCCAACTTAGTCGGCGTCCCGCTCGGTTCTTTAATCGGTTTTGCTTTGAGTTGGAGATTGATATTCGGGTTTATTGCTGTCTTAGCATTACTTTTAATCTTAGCTTTAACTCGCTGGCTTCCCTCAATGCCTGTTGTTAAGCAGCCCCTCACCAACGAGCTTTCGACGCTCAAAAGCTGGCATCCTTGGTTCATTCTTTCCGGAGTTGCTATCGGAAGCGCGGGCTTCTATGCCTATTACTCCTACGTTGACCCGATCATGGCAACGGTTGCTCACATGCCAGCTGCGTCCATGACCTTGATCATGTTCCTAGCAGGAGCTGCCATGTTTATCGGAAACATCGTTTCGGCTCCGCTGACAAAATATTATTCAGATGTTGCATTGGTCTGCGCCGGCCAAACGCTGATTGCCATCGCCGTCTTAGGCGCTCTCTTCTACTCCGACGTTCCTTGGATTGCACTAACATCCATGGCGCTTGCCGCTTTCGGCTATTTCTTCATTGCCGGTCCAATGCAGGCACTGATTATTGCCGGAGCGGGAGACGCTAAGGTAATCCTTGCGGCCTTAGGGCAGATCGCCTACAACGGCGCTAATGCGATCGGTGCATTCCTTGGCGGCGAAGCAATCAGACATTACGGATTTGCAAATTTCAGCGCCCTTCCGGGAAGCGTCCTGAGCTTTATTTCCGCCATTGTCTTTATCAGCTTATTGCTTCGATATCCACGCCACTAAGCAAAAAATCCGGCCAAAACCGGATTTTTTGTTGAAGAAAAGAGTTGAAATTAGAAGCGATAGGTGACGGCGGCGCCCGCCATCCAAGCATTCATCTTTTCAAACTTGCCAACTTTCTTACCACCCTCGGCTGCGTCATAAAGGTCTCTGTGGCCAATGCCTCGAATGTGACCGTAGGCCATATCGATCTGCCACTTAGGCGTGGGTTTCCAAGAAAACCCACAAGTCAGCCAGAGGCGTTTAGTATCCGGAATCAAAGCCGTTCTGAGGTATTGCTTTTTAATCGGATCTGTTTCAAGTGCGATACCGCCGCGAATAGTCCACTGATCAGTAATGTCTAAGTCAGCGCCGAGAGAGAATAACCAGGCGGCTTTCCAATCATTTTGGATACTTACGTTGGCCAAGCCATTTTGCAAAGCACCAGCTAAGGCCTGTACTGGAACCCCCAGTTGCTGAGCCCTGTAACCAAGAATGGTTGGTGCCAACGAAGTTTGTGTTAGGTTATTTTTGTCATCCATGCTAAAGCGCATGTTTTCAAATTTTCTCCAGTTTGCCCAGCGAGCCAGGCCGGAAAGTCTCAATTTCTGAATGGGTTTCCAAGTTGCAGAGATATAAACCGTCTCAGGCGTTTGAAGACGGCCTTTTCCGTCCCCCTCTCCGTTCATGACCATATTGTTTCGGATGTAATAGTCTCCACGCGCAGTCACATGTGCGGATGAGCGATAAGAAACGCCGAAACGCAAATCTTCTGTCGGAGTTACCATTAATCCGAGGTTGTATGTGAACATCCAGTCAGAACCTTTATATTCAAACTGGCCGTCGCCGTTTCCTTCAGGGATCCCGCTTTTAATCTTGGAATGCGTCCAAAGAGCGGAAACACCACCACCAAGGCTGACATAGTCATTGACTTTCCATGCAATACTCGGATTGATGTCAACGGTCGTCACAGAACCGCTAATACCTCTCTCGTGTGCGGCCCAATCGCTTCCATAACGAATTCTCATGCCATAAGGGGAAGTAACAGCTAAACCCAACCAAAGAGAATCGTTCACCTGATAAGAAAGAAAGGCTGCGGGAACTGTTGCTGGTTTATCGCGACCGTTTTCTCTTTCTCCGTCCAATCCTTTGTAATCAATATCCAAAGAAACATAAGTTCCTGCTACTGTCGTCTGTAACCCATGCAACAGTGTCATACCGGCAGGGTTAAAGTGAATCGCAGAAACATCATCACCGACGATACCGGCGCCGGCGTGAGCGCGCCCCATACCGGCCACGCTCTGTTCGGTCAGTTGAAAGCCTGCAGCTGAAGCCGTGGATGCACACATAATGGCAGAAGAACAAAGAGCAGCCGCAACTGTCAGCTTCCCAAAGATTGAGTTCTTAGTTGTCATAACGATATTTATTAACTTAAATAAAAGCAAAAAGGAGAATGGCGTCATTTTGAAGAGGAACCATATATAAAAACGAGTGATTTTTTAGGTAGTTTCCCTAAGAAGCCAATCTTTTTGAAGGGAGCTTTCAGTTTTAAGGATTTTCCCGCTTGTTTTGAGACCTCCCCTAACCTCTAAGAAATCAAGCCCAGAATAAGAAATACCGAAGTTTTTTAATTAATTTTTAAACTCTTTTTACCTAAATAAAGGTACAATTCCTTCCGAAGACACGTCGCCGTCTATCTCTACGAAAGTTTTTATTAACGTTTCGATTTCCCGTTCGTCTTTCCTTTTTATTTAATCGAAAGCCGTTTTCCTACGACCTAGGGATAAAAAACTTCCCAATGACGGCAATATTTAAGAAACGCTGTTTATGGAACAAAAAAGAACACGTCGAACTTTTGATCCTTCTTTTAAACATCACGCAGCTCAACGAGTTGTAGAAGGCAAAGAAAAAGCGGCCGCCGTCGCTGCTGATTTGGGCATCAATATTGTTAGCCTATATAACTGGGTAAAAGATTACGAAAAAACTAAGGCCACTGCGATAGCTAACGCAGTGGCACAGACAACCTCAGCCGCTGAAACAGCATCCGCAGAACAAACCCCTGCAGAAACTCCTTCTCCTATTGAAACGTCGGCTGCTGAAGCACCGAAAAGACCGAAACTCCAATTAAAGAAACGCGCTCCGGAGCCGACGGAAGCCTCCATTGCAGTTGCGTCGGCCTCTGCCGTCTCCGCAGCCCCACAGGCTTTCAGCAACGAACCTCGTGTCTTTAGTCCTTCTCCTGAACCTACCATTCAGGATGCTCGTCAGACCCCCGAAGTGACGCAGTCCGCTTTTGAGGCACCCGCTTCTTATTCCGAATCATCCGCTGAAAACGGTCGACGTGACAATTTCCAGCAGCGTGATAAGGGAAACCGCAGAAATTCTCTCTACCAAAGAACAATGCGGGGTAGGAATATCAGTAAGAATGAAAAATCCGCACAGGAGCAGTACACAAACAACTCGACACCTGCTCCGATTTACAAACCGCAGGAAAACAGACCTCAGCCGCCCAAACACAACCCGAATATTTATCAGGTTCCCGTCTACGACACGGAAAGTGAACTTCGGATGGATACGGCCTCTGAAGGCCAAGAACATGAAGAACCCAAATGGCCGATTCCATCCGCTTCTCAAGGTCGTTCTTGGAAAGTAATGCATGCTTTGGATCAGCGTCCGAATTACAAGGAAGAAAGCGCTAAGTTCGGCTATGTTGATGAGTTCGATCTGCCTGCAGAAAACCTTCCTGAAGTTTGGGCAATCCTCGATCTGATGCAGAAAAATGCAGACAAGCATGCTTTCGAGGAAATGGTTCATTCCAAAGATTTGAATGTTCCGCCCGAAGTTCTCGCCGATCCGCGCACCATGGTTGTTTCCGGACCGAATGTCCCGAACAAGCCCTGGCTTCGCAAACCCCGTTTAAATCCGATCGCCGAGGATTTCTTCCAAACAACTCCGGATTATTCCAAGAGCGTTTACGAAACCTACGGCGGCATCACGCTTCGCCTCGCTAAGAACAGCACCGGTTCTCCGATTCTCCTCGTTGAGCCCTCTCCGAACGGCGGCAAAGACGTCACAATCGACTTCTCCAAATTTGACCGCTTCGTAGACGACTTCTACGGCAACTTTGTGCGCGACTGCAAGACCGTCATGATGAAACAGAACCCTAAGGAATATCCGAGCTTAAATGCGTTCATCCGCATTCCTGACGAACCCATGTGGAATCCGAAGCTTTGGGCAGGCGTTCGTACTTTCAATTGGAGAGACGGAGAATCTCTCTCTGAAGCCTGGATCCGTTACGCATACGATCAAAGAAGAAACAGCCGTCATCAGAAATATTTCTATCGCACGGACCGCGAATAATTCTTCTTGAATCTTCAACAAAAATCCCGCTGCTGCAGCGGGATTTTTGTTGTCTATTGGATCGGCGTTTTCTTTACCGAAATAATGCCGGCCTTCTCTCGCCAGGCTTCGATCCATCCGGTGAGCAAAACTGTATCGGCAACTTCTACTGTTAATTTAAACGTGCCGTCTCTTCTCTCTTCCAGCTTCTGCATCCGATTAAACGGTGTCTCTCTGAGAATCAAAGCGGTTTGACGGTTTTTAAATACCATCTCCAGCAATACCTTTTGTGCATTGCCGTAATTGAACGGACTTCTGTCGACGTACTGTTGCAAGTCGAAACCCTTCGGCTCTTCTGCAATGAAGGTGGTCAGCTCAACCTTTTTAATACGGTGCAGAGCAAGGTTTCTAATCTGCGTCGTGTCTTCATAACAGCAGACTAAATACAGCCGGACATCTTGCTGCACGAGGCCCAGCGGAGATACACGCAGCTGAACCTCTTCTTCGTTCTCGCTTTTGAAATAAACAATATCGAGTTTGACCTGCTTAAATAAGCCCTCAGAAACTTTATTAAATATCAAGGGACGAATCATCGGCGGACAAAGCGGCAGACTTCCGCTCACGAAGCGAACCTTGCTGAGCCAACGTTTTTCGGGTGACGATCCCGAAGCCGTATGCATATAGTTCTCCGCCGCATCAAAAAGATAGGACAGCGAATTTGTGAGGTCCGGCGGCATCTGATAGCGCAAGTGCTCTCGAGCAAGCAAAAGCAGGAGCGCGCCGTCAGCACCAAGCCCTACGCGATCCAAGTCATTGGAATTTAATAGACGCCGATAGCCGAAAGGTTTGGACTTATCGTCGCACTGTACGCCCATATCGCTTTCAGACAGAGCCTTCAAGTAGCGCTGAAGTGTTCTGCGGCTCAATTCGTAACCTGCCGCCGTGAGCTGCTGGTGCAGATCCGTCGTGGAAATTTTTCGGTTCAGAGGGATTCTCTTCAGAACCTCTAGGAGCATCTTTGCTTCCTGAAGCGATGAAGTGTCTCGAGTCATGTCTCTCTACTCCAAAAAAGCTCCCGAGTATCGAACCGCGGGAGCTTTGTGGTTAACGCATCAGAAGATTATTTCTTCATGAGATTTAATTTCTTCGCAATCTCTTCCTGGCTGTCGTACACCGTCTCATCCTTCTTAGGCTGCAACTTGATGTAAGAACCGTCGGAGTTCATAACCCAGGCGTGAATGTTGTCCTTCAGCTGAGGAATCACGATCTGATTCATGACGTTATTGCGCAGGTTTTCCTGCAGGAGCGGCGTCAGCACTTCGATACGACCGTTCAGGTTACGCGTCATCAAGTCGGCACTGCCGAAGTACATCTCTTCATCCCCGTTATTGTGGAAATAGTAGATGCGGGCATGCTCCAAGAGACGTCCGACAATCGAGCGAACCGTGATCGTATCGGAAACGCCGGGCAAACCGGGACGCAGACTGCAGATACCGCGAACGATACATTCGATCTTCACACCGGCGCGGCTGGCTTCATAAAGAACCTTGACCATTTCATAGTCAACCAGCTGGTTGCACTTGATGATGATATGGCCGTTGCCGTGCTTCTTGTGCTGTTCGATTTCGCGGCGGATCAGCTTGGTAATGCCGGGGCGCAAGGTGTGCGGAGAAACCAGCAGCTTGCGATAGTGGTTGACTACGCCGTAGCCGGTCATCACATTAAACAGATCCTGGACGTCATCGTTGATATCCTTATTGGCCGTGAAGAGCCCCAAGTCGGTATAGATCTTGGCCGAAGCAGCGTTGTAGTTACCGGAACCGATGTGCGTGTAGCGCTCAAGTTTGCCTTTTTCTCGGCGAACAACGAAGCAGAGCTTGGCATGAATTTTGAGGCCGGCAAAACCGTACACAACGTTCACACCGTTGCGTTCCATTTCTTCAGCCCAGTTAATGTTCTGCTCTTCGTCGAACCGAGCCTTCAGCTCAACGACGGCGGTCACCTGTTTGCCGCGGCGACGAGCTTCAAGAAGAGCCTTAGCAACAGGAGAATCGCTGCCGCAGCGGTAAAGCGTCTGCTTAATAGCGACAACGTTCGGATCCAAAGCTGCCTGCTTCAAGAATTCCAACACGCAGTTAAACGAGTCATACGGGTGGTAGACAAGGATGTCGCGCTTGCGGATCTCGTCAAAGCAATTGCGGCCCTGTTCGAAAGCCTTCGGTGTCTTCGGATGATCGGACGGATACTTCAGAGACGGGCGGTCAATCTTCATCATGCGGCCGAATTCGGAGAAGGCCAGAGGAACACGACAGCGGTAGAACTGGTTCGGATGAAGATCTAAGTGTTCATACAGGAAGTCCTGCAGACGCTGCGGCATGCCCTTTTCAATCTCGACACGGACGATTGAACCGAAACGACGCTGTTCGACATAGTCACGAACGGCAGAGAGCAGATCGTCAGCTTCGTCTTCTTCGATCTCACCGTCCGTATTACGAGTAATACGGAAAAGACCCTGAGACTTAACCTTATATCCCGGGAAGAGCGTATTCAAACGGTTGCCGATCAAATCTTCAGTCAGAACAATCACACCTTCAGTGGTGGCGTAGGACAGATCCGGTGTAACGGTGTTGTCTTTATTGGAAACGAACAGGAAACGAGGAACGTTATTCGGGCACTTCAAACGAGCAAAACGGTTCTTAACCGAAATACCGCTTTCAATTGCTTCGAGCTCCATCACGAAATTCAGGCTGGTGTTGGAGATCATCGGGAACGGACGACCTTTGTCCACCGCCTGAGGCGTCAGAACCGGGAAAATATCTTCGTCGAAATAGCGGTTCATTTCCTTCTTCTGTGCTGCGTTCAGCGCAGAGTACTTAGAGAAACGAATGCCTTTATTCTCGAGCTCGGGTTTGAGCGTATCAATCCAGAGGTTTTCAGCTTCTTCGAGAATCTCGGTAACTTTACGACGGATTTCGGAAAGCTGACGAGCGGGCGGCATCTTATCCGGACCGGTCGGTTCGGCTCCGCTTCTGGCCTGTCTCTGAACGTTCATCACGCGAACCATGAAGAATTCGTCGAGATTGTTGTAGAAGATGGACAAGAAGAGAACACGGTTGAGCAGCGGGATCTCGGGATCCATTGCTGTTTCAAGGACTTTACGGTCGAACTCAATCCAACTGATGTCGCGGTTAATGTACAGAGAAGGATCGTCTAAAGAAACCTCCTCCAGAGAAGTCTCTTTTGCTGCAGCGGCAGGGGCAGCCGCTTTAACTGCGGTGCGGCGTACAGCCGGTCTGCGGATCGTCGGAGCCTTAACGGTGCGAGGTTTTGCCGGTGCTTTAGCAGCGGGTTTTGCTTCTGCCGGAGCAGCCGCCTTGGTCGGTTCTGCTGCAGCAGGTTTTGCGGTTGATGTTGCGTTCGTTGTCTTGTTGTCGTCAGCCATGGAATCGTTCCTGATTATGTGATTTTCTGTGAAGAACTTTTAATTTCCTCAAACGGTTAATTTTGGTTTGGGGGTCAATTTTTGTCAATTCTCGTTTCTTGGGATACGGGGCTCAACACCGGCTTTTTTTCAGCCTCTTTTCCCACAGATAAAGTACGCCAAGACCGAGTGCGACCCACCCTGCCGCCATCAGCGTGTCCCAAATCCTCCAAATAAGGATGGAATAGTCTCCTCCGTATGCACGCATCAGCCAGTCCAATACAAAAAGGATGTAGCAAGTGATAAAGAAAGTCATGCAGGTGTAGTTCCCGCCGACAAATACCGGAATACCCGCGGAAGACGCCACGATCAGCGCACCAAGCACAAACTTATCGTCAATATACGGAAAGATAAGGATGACTAAGAAGTAAGCGAGCAGTGTTCCGAGAATTCTTTGGACCACTCGTTTATAGCCCGCAGCCACGTTGGAATTTAATAAATAAAGCGCCGTGATTCCGACCCATCCAGGTTCGGAAAAATCAAATAGGAATGAACAGCCCAAAGCACATATCAAGGTAGCAATGGAAATGAGCGCATACGCATAAGAGTTGCGGTTGCCGCCTTCCACGAGCTTGAGCTGTGCCATCGGGCGGAGCGAGAGCTTCTCGTAGCGCCAAACGAAGTGATCGAGCACGATTGCCGCCATCGCAAGGCTGAAACCGATGAAGTAGCCGACGAAGGCCATCAAGTCCGGTGTGAAATCGAATATCGAAATCAGAAGAAAAACCAGAACATATTTTCCCCATAGCCACCAGAATTTCTCGGCAAAGGTCATCAGGCTTTGACCGAAACACACCAGTCCGATGACGAGCCATTTGCCGTACTCCATATTCTTGAGCACGACACCGAGAAGTGCAGCGCACATAACGCCGATGAAGGTAATGGCAACACCGCCGAGACGCGAAATCAAGTCGCTTTCGGTATCACTCAGCAGAGCCATAAAAGCCCCCAAGGCGGCAAAACCGCCTAATTGGGGGCTATGGAAAAGACCAGACAACAGGAGCGCTGCCGAAATCGTGATCACAAACCTGAATGCTGCGGTCAACCGCGATTTCGTTCCGATCTCTTGACGGAGCCCGGCGCCTGTCATTAAAAATCTCCGCAAAAAGGCCGTTTACAACGGACCCTTCTGCTTTCTAAAGTATTAACCTCCGGTAACCGGCGGGAAGAAGGCCACTTCGTCGCCGTCCTTCAAGACTGTCGATTCTTTGGCCATTTCTTGGTTCACGGCAAAGCGCAGACGAGGCATTTCTTCAAAAGCAGCCTTAAGCGCTGCGTCGTTCTCAGACAGATAGTTAATCAGATCTTCCACGGTTTTTACATCTTCAGGCACTTCAACCGTATCTTCGCCTTTCAGCAGACGTTCTTTCAAAGAAGCAAAATAAAGAACTTTAACTTTCATTGTTTATCTTCCCTGTGAGCAGCACGGACATTCATCATCGCGTCTGTATTTCATTTGACACCATGTCATCGTGCGGGCATCCACCATTAACAGACGACCTGTTAAAGGCTCGCCGAACTTCCCGATAATTTTAAGAGCCTCGGCGGCCTGCATACACCCAAGGATGCCCACTAGGGGTGCAAAAACGCCTTTGGTGGAAGCCTTCTCGTCTTTGCCTTCATGGTTCGGAAAAAGACAGGCATAACAAGCCGACTCAGGATCTCTAAAGTCGAAGACCGTGATTTGACCGTCGAAAGCCACGACTCCGGCCGTAACGAGCGGTTTTTTGAAACGTCGGCAAACGTCATTGAAGATGTAGCGAGACTCGGTATTGTCGGTACAGTCCAAAGCGACATCGCATTCGGAAACAAGCTTCTCCAATTCTTCGAGAGTCGGTCTGTGATCTACCGGAACGATTTCAACCTCGGGGTTTATAGCTTCCAGAGAGACTTTTGCGCTTTCGGCTTTATTCATACCTAAGCGCTCCACATTGTGAATGACCTGGCGCTGCAGATTGGTTAAATCCACCGTATCGGAATCCACAATCGTGATTTTTTTTACACCTGAGGAAGCCAGATACAGAGAGGCTGGTGACCCTAGTCCGCCGGCGCCGATGATTAGCACACGGCCTTGCGAGATTCTTTTTTGGCCTTCGACTCCGACCTCTTTCAAGAGTTCGTGACGAGAGTATCGGTTTTCTTGCACGATGCTCATCCTTTCAAAACAAAAATTCGTTCTCAAGATTCTAAGTATCCGAGAGCAAATTTAGTTAGTCCCTGTGCTCAAATTTATTCGTCCACGATAGATCAGAAGTTTTCAGGAACTATAACCACAACATCGGAGGCGAACATGAATATTCGAACACTCGGCGTCATTTGCGGCGTTTTGTCCGGTTTCTTTTGGGGAACTATGGACATCGCTGCTCAATACCTATTGCACACGGTCCGCATGGCGCCCGCGCAATTCATTTCTTTAACGATGGTCGTTACGACGGTTGCGCTTTTCGGTATTTCTCTTGCCACAAGACCGAAAGAAACCTTTCTTGCAGCAGCTGACAAACAAAACGTCTTTCAGTTCTTCCTATTTGGCGTTTTGGTCCTTCTCACGCAGGTCAGCTTCTATGTTTGTGTGAAGTACTCCAACGCAGAAACGGCAGCAGTTATCGCCGCTACGCGGCCTTTCTGTATCATGGGGCTCCTGCTGTTTGCGGCCGTGATGCCGACTGCTTCGCAGATCTTTTGCTGTGCTTTAGCGCTTATCGGCGTTTGTCTGATGATGACCAAAGGAAACTTCTCGACGCTGTCCTTCGGATGGCTGACGCTTTTGGTCGGCTTCGGCGCGCCGCTCTTTAGTGCCGCCTACACGATCCAGAGCCGCACTATTGTTCGGAAGGTCGGACCGCTCATCGCCATGACTTGGGCCATGCTGTTCACCACGATTCTCTGCAACCTCTACTATCCGTTTTGGAAAGTCAGCCTTGAATGGAGCTTTCTGACTATCTTGAGCGTGCTATGGGTTGCGATCATGGGCCATATCGTTGCTTACACGCTTTACATCGTGAGCGCCTCCAAGATTCTTCCGACCATCACCGGTGTGCTTGAAACCGTTGAACCGTTAACGGCCATCGTGCTCTCATACTTTTTCTTCTCGCAAAAGATGAATGGTTTCATGCTCGCAGGTGCGGCGATGGTCCTTATCGCTGTCGTTCTTCTCGGCTTCAGCAGGCCTAAAGACAAAGCCAATTGAGGACTCAGGCAAACCCATGCTCCGATTTCTATAATCTGCAAACGCTTTAATTGATTTTTCTTTTTGCCAAATGCAGACACTAAGCCAGTTCTTTTCTCAGATTCCGGTTCTGTACAAAACAGCTGCCTTGCTTCTTCTCTCAAACTGTTTCATGACTTTTGCGTGGTACGCACATCTTAAAAATCTCGGAAATTCTCCGCTGTGGGTTGCGATTATTTCCAGCTGGCTTATCGCTTTCTTCGAATACTGCATCATGGTTCCGGCTAACCGCATCGGCTTCTCCGGCCTTTCCTTAGGCCAGCTCAAAATCCTTCAGGAAGTCATCTCATTGAGCATTTTTGTTCCGTTTGCCTTCCTGTACATGAAGCAGCCTCTGAAACTGGACTATCTGTGGGCTTCTTTGTGCATGCTCGGCGCCGCCTACTTCATGTTCCGCGACAAGCTTTAATCCACTGCCGGCAACACAACCGATTCCAACGGGATACTGAAATACCGATACCAAAACATCCAGCTGTCGACCGTGTGCTTCTTGAAATTCTCAACAATGAGATCCGCCATTTCAGAAACTAACGGCGAATGATCCGAATCTCTTCTACAGACGCATATCTCCCAAGGACGGCGGTGCCAGCCGGGAAGCACCGGAACAATATCGCCTCGCATCAGCTCATCAGCGACAAAAAAAGGTACCAAATCTACCGATATGCCTTCTCCTGCAATCAAGTGCGTGCGGCAGGAATAAGCGTCCTCAAAATGCACTTTTTCATCGGATTCAATCTCAAAGACAGCGTCTCGATTTTCTAAGCGCCGACTAAAAGAGCGATTGGAAGAGTTTCTCAACAGAAGGGTATGGTTTCGAAGTTCTTGGACGCTCTGAGGAGTTCCATTCCGGCGAAGGTAGCTGCGAGACGCCATGAGAAACGTAACGTTGTGTCCCGCTGGGATCCATGTGATGCCTTCTTTTGTAGGCCGATATCCGAAGTAAGCCACATCCGCCGCGCCGTTTAATAAACCATCCTCCCCGGCATCAATCAGCACTTCAACCCGCAGCCCCGAATGCTTGCGTTCGAAATTTGAAAACGCATTCAAGTAAGCACTGCGATCGATATTCGCCGGCAAGCTCACTTTCAAAATCCGCTTCGGCTTAATCGTGTCTTGGTGCTTGATGGACTCGGCGGTTTTCAGCAGACGCTGATATTGGCGCGCTATGCGGTCGGCTTCGGAAAACAGTTCCAGCGATTTCGTGACGATCTGCGCCGGTTTTCTTTTTCGATCGAGGATCTCGACTCCCAATTCTTTCTCTAACGAAGAGACCAAACGAGATGCCGCAGGAAGGTCCATATCTAAACGTTCTGCGGCTTGAGTCAGGCTTTTCGTTCTGCCTAATTCCGAGAGGAGGTTCCAGGTTTCGATTTTGAGGGAAGGTCGCATCGGTGCAACTTGTGAAATTCACAACTTAATCGGTACGCTCGCCATTATCCGCTTATTCTCAAGTCTTGAACGAGGACTTGGTTATGCAGAAGAAAACCGAAGGAATTTGTTTTGCGATCAGTGCAGGCATTTGCTGGGGTTCAATGGGTGTCGCAGCACAAGTGCTGATGGAAGATTCCGGCTTTGTCGTCGGCGATTTAGTCGCAGGGCGCCTTCTGGGTGCCGGGGCGCTCCTGCTGATGTTCGAACACTTCTTTATGCGCCGCTCGCTTCTGAAGTATTTCTCCCAACCCGGCGTAGCAAAAGACATCCTTCTTTATGGCGTGCTCGTACTGCTCACGCAGCTGACGTTTTTCCTGGCGATTCAGTGCAGCAATGCAGGCACCGCCGCCATCCTCGCGGCCACTATTCCGGTATTTACGACGATCTGGGACATTTTTGTAAAGCATCGCGCACCTCAGATTCGTGAAATGGCGTGCACGGCGCTGGCAATCATAGCGGTTGTATTGATTACCACCAAAGGAGATTTTGACTCCGTTTCACTCTCTCTAACGGGCGTCCTTTGGGGTCTTGCTTCCTCGGTTGCCGGCGCCGCCAGCAACATCCAGCCGAATGCCGTTCTTAAGAAAATCCCCGTTACCATTGTGGTCGGCGGCGGCATGACGGTCGGCGGCATTGTGATGAGTATCTTCTTTCCGCCGTGGGCAATTGAAGAAGCCAATTGGACGACGCTGTCGGCGCTTTTCTACGCCTATATCGTTGTTGTCGGAACTTTGGTTTCTTTCCTGCTCTATGTATCGAGCCTCAAGATGATCTCAGCGACCTCGGCCAGCCTCTTGAGCTGCTTTGAGCCGATCACGGCTGTTGTCCTCTCCGTCGCTCTGCTCGGTGCTCCGCTCACTCCCGCTGAAGGTGTCGGAGGCGTGCTGGTGTTTGCAGCGGTTTGGCTTCTCGCTTCACGTAAGGAAGCTCAGGCGTAAAAATAGCTCGGAATCATTTCGAGAGCGAGCTATTTGGAAAATTACGGATGAACTATTTCTGTTCTTCTGAGGCCGGAAGAACGCGCTTCAAGAAAGTACGAGTTCTTTCTTCCTTCGGATGCAGAAGAACATCTTCCGGCTTGCCTTGTTCGACGATCACGCCGCCGTCCATAAAGATCACGCGATCGGCCACTTCACGGGCAAAGCCCATTTCGTGCGTAACCACAACCATCGTCATACCAGATTTCGCCAGATCGGTCATCACCTTCAGCACTTCGCCCACGAGTTCCGGGTCAAGCGCAGATGTCGGTTCGTCAAACAGCAGAGCCTTCGGCCCCATTGCCAAACCTCGAGCAATCGCAACACGCTGCTGCTGACCGCCGGAAAGGCTTGCGGGATAAGCGTTGGCTTTTTCAGCCAAACCGACGCGCTTGAGCATTTCCATGGCCTTCTTCTCGGCCTCGGCTTTGTTGACGCCGGAGACGAGTTTCGGTGCCAAGGCAACGTTCTCAAGAACGGTCTTGTGCGGCCAGAGATTAAAGCGCTGGAACACCATTCCGAGATGTTCACGAACTTTATTGATATCGGTCTTCGGAGAAGTGATGTCAACATCATTTACATAAATCTTGCCGCTGGTGGTTTCTTCCAATGCATTGATGCAGCGAAGCATTGTGGACTTGCCGGAGCCGGACGGTCCTAACACCACGACTTTTTCTCCGGGCATCACTTCGAGGTCAATACCGCGAAGGACTTGGTTATCTCCGAAATACTTGTGCAGATTTTCGATACGGATAACCGGTTTCTGTTCGGTCTTGTTGTCGCTCATCTGTTGTCGTCTCCTTTACCCAAGCGTTGTTCCATCTTCTTCACGAGGTAAGCCAGACCCAAAGTCATGACCCAGTACATCAAAGAAATCGTGATGTACGGTTCCCAGTAGCGGGCTGTTGCACCGGCAACGGTACGTGCGGCGTAAGCCAGTTCAGCCAAACCGATGGCAGAAACCAGAGAAGAGTCTTTCAAAATGGCAATCGCGTTGTTGCCCAACGGCGGAAGCATACGGCGGAAAGCCTGCGGCAGGATGATGTGGAACATGGCCTGCCAGTAAGTCATACCGACGGAGCGGGCAGCTTCCATCTGCCCTTTATCCAAAGACTGGATACCGGCACGGAAAACCTCGGAAAGGTAAGCACCGGCATTCAATGTAATGGCTACGATACCGGCGAGCATCGCACCGTATGTGGAACGAATCTCACGGGCAAGGTCACCGGAAATTAAAAGGCCTTCGGTCGGATGAATAAAGAACGGAAGGATCGCGAACTGCATCAGCAGAATCTGAACGAAAAGAGGCGTTCCACGGAAGAAGCTCACGTAAACCGTCACCGGCCAGCGAACACAATATTTAAGAATCTGCTTCCAAGGGGAATGTCTTGCATCAGCCAGTCGGGCCATGCCTAAAGCCATACCCAAAATCACACCCAAGGTGACACAGATCACCGTAATTTGGATGGTCATCTTGGCGCCTTCTAAGAAGAGAGGCCAATATTCTGTAATTACTTCGTACCGAAATCCGCCCACGTTCGCTCCTTGGTATTAAAAAAATTCCCGAGATTTTATTTAAAAATTACCCGACCATGTAGATCGGGCAATTTCATTGGTTAGTTCCTGTTACTGAGGAAGTTTCGGTGCATCAGTACCGAACCATTTGCGATAAATCTTGTTGTATTCACCGCTGGCGATCACTTTTTCGAGACCGGCGTTGATCTTATCGATCAGCTTCTGGTTACCTTTCTTAACAGCAATGCCGAAGTACTGTTCTTCGAAAGCAGGGTCACGAGTCATGTTGAAGTGCTTGTCGGGGTTGTTGCGGGCATAGAAAGCCAAAACACCGATATCACCGATTGCGGCGACCACACCGCCCTGATTTAGTTCTTCGAGAGCAAGCGGAGTGTTGTCAAAACGACGAATTCTTGTAGAAGCTTTGCCGAATGCCTTAGAGGCAGCAACGTCACCGGCAGAACCGCTCACAACAGCCACACTGCCTTTAGAGAGATCGGAAAGCTTGTTGATCTTGACGGACTTGTCGGTCAGGATCAGCTGATGAGCCAGGAAGTAGGGTTTGGAGAAATCAACAACCTGCTTGCGTTTGTCGGTAATCGTGATACCGGACATGATGATGTCGCGGTCGCCTTTATCGACAGTGGCGAAGATGCCTTCCCACGGTGTGTTGATGAACTTAACGTCAAAACCTTCAGCCTTGGCGATAGCACGCATCAAATCAACGTCGAAGCCGACGAGCTCTTTCTGCGGTGTTTCATATTCGAAAGGACGATAAGTCGCGCCTGTTCCAACGACATACTCTTCAGCATTAATTCCGGCGGAAGCAGTCAATGCGATTGCAGCGCACGCTGTCCAAAGCAGCTTTTTCATCAACATTTAATAGACTCCAATAGAAGAATTCGTCACCGCGTACACGTCGCGGCCATTCTGATCATCATGCCACAGTCGAACCCACATTGGGCGGCTTTTAAGCAGGAATCCTGTGAACCCCTAGGTAAATCCATTAGTTAACAATCAATTTCGTCTGTGAATTGTGAAATCAGGTTGTCTTCGGCTTTTGAAAGTTTAATTGCAGCCTGTGTTCGAAGCTCGATATTCCGAAGGCGTCATTTCGTGACGTTTTTTAAATGCAGTTGAGAAGTGCGCGGGCGTTTTAAAGCCAACAGAATATGAAATTTGCTTTATGGAGAGTTTATTTTCTTTCAATAAGTTTTCGGCCAGATCTAGACGTCTGGTCATTAGCCATTTAGCGGGAGACAACTCTGTGATTTTTAAAAAATCCCGCTTAAAAGTTGCTAGACTTCGGCCCGAGTAAGAGGCAAACTCACTTAAAGAAAGATTTTCTGTAAAGTGATCCTCCATGAACTCCTTTAAATCTACATTCCAATCTCGATAAAAATCAAAAAGCGTCGGGAAAAAGCGAATATTGGTCTGAAGCAAATCAAGAATTAATTCCTCTACCTTTAATTCTGTCATCTCCTGGCCAGGGTCTTGGCCTTCTTCAACGAACAGAATGATGGAAGACAATAATCCTTGCAGGCACAGTGTCCTGTTCAATCTCATGAAGCAATTGGACAACCCGGTAAAATCTTGCGGGAACTCATTATTCTTCAAATGTCTCTGAAAATAGTCTTCTAGTATGTTTTGAGGAAGACGGATATTGAGGCCTTCGTAATTTTTCCCAGCAAAAGAAGCTTTAACAAGCCTAACACTGCAGTCCTTCTTTAAAAAAACACAAGACCCAGCCGGAATTTCCTCTGTCCTTCCCTTATCTGAAATCAAAAGTTTTCCCTGCCGAACAAATACCACACAGTGATCGGGAACCCGATGCTCCATGTGCCACTGGCTCGGCACGGAGCAGGAGAAAATTAAGTTAGAAAAATTAGAAGTAATGTAATTACTCATGAGCAGAGAGCTTCTTAAATATCAAAGGCATTGCCTGTTCATCAAGGGGTGTCATGTCCACTAAATCTAATTTTTTGACCATGGATAATGTAGAGGTTTTGTATTTTAAAAAATGGGGCGTTTGTAGATGAGCCTTATATGCCTCCTCATTCTTATAAATTTCCACAATTCGGATTTGTTCCGGGTTTCGCTTCTCTACCATCGGAAAAATCGCGATCACACCCGGCTCTTTCGACACGGACTCTGCTCCGACGGTTCTTGCCTGCTTGAGGTATTCCTCTAGCTGGGACCGATCTACTTGAATTTCAGCAATTCGCACAATCATCTGTTCCTCCTTAGGAAGGTCCTTAGCAATTGCAGCCGAACCCGCGAGAATGGTGAACAAAACAAATACAAAACGCAACAACCAATTACTCATATGCTCTCCTTAGCTTAGATTAAAACCAAATTGATAGGCCAGCTTCGGATATTCCGTTTTCTGGATATCAGTTTTTGTCGGATATCCCCTTGCTTCACTTCTGCCGATATCCTTCCATCCGAGATATCTGCTTAAGGAGTCAAAGTGGGCATTAATAGAATCAAAACTCCATTCAAACTTACCGCCGCAAACTGCAATAAGCCCCATCTTTTTGGGCATCTTCATGAAGTCAGTCCTCCGTGAGGTAAATCGCTCCAAAAGTGCTTTCAAAGACGAATGAATCGCGTAGTAATAGATCGGAGTTACAAAAATTACGACGTCAGCCTGCTCTATAAGGTGCAATATTGCAGGAACATCATCACGGATAAGACATTGGCCTGAGTTTTTGAGACAGAAAAAACAGCCTCGGCAAGCATTAATATCCTCAAAAGACGTATTAACACGGCGGACTTCATGGCCTGCTTCCTTAGCACCTTTTACGAAATTAGTCGCCAGCAAATTAGTAGTCCCGTCTTTATGAGGACTTCCGGAAAGAACGAGAATTCTCAACTTTCCCGGGGAAATTACTTTAGAAAATTCTTGCGGCAAAGATTCTCTTTGGAAGAGAGGCGGTGTACTCGCGGCCGCGATCGAAACCCCGTTTACCGCCAGCGTGCTGCCGAGCGTACTCAACAACATTTTTCTCCTATTCATAGATCTCTCCTTCTTAGATCTAGAGATGATTTTTCTGCCAAAAAGTCTAAGGTGAGGATCTCGATGGAGAGATTATTTGAAGATTCGAAGGCTTTTCTCTACGGCTCAAAAGCTTTCTTAAGGGAGCCGGAACAATTATGCTGAAGCGCTCTCAGCTTTGATTTCGCTCAGCCTCTCAAAGGAAGGCTGAGCGAATTTACTCTCAATCAGAGTTTTGAAGGGAGCCGAGTCCCGGACGTTAAAAAACTTCGACGTTATCGATCAAACGTGTGGTGCCGATTTTTGCTGCCGCTAAAACAACTAACGGCGTTTTATTGATCAAGTCGTCTTTGGTGGGCGCAAGAAGGTCGCTTCTCCGAACAACAGCAACATAGTCAGGGATCCAGCCATGGCCGTCGAGCATCTTCATTGCTCTTTCTTCCAACACTTCCGGATCAGCCGTTCCTGCTTCAAGCGCGTCTTTAACGCCTTTAACCGTCTTGTAAAGCAGTGTGGCGTCTTGCAGTTCTTGTGCGCTCAAGTAACGGTTGCGGGAAGACAGAGCAAGACCCGTTTCTTGATTGCGCTGCAGTTCTGCAGGAATAATGCGAATCGGCATGCCGAACTGACGAACCATCTCTTTGATGATCGTCAGCTGCTGATAGTCTTTTTTACCGAAAACGGCAACATCGGGACGCACGATGCAGAAGAGCTTCATGACGACCGTGCAGACGCCTTCAAAAAATCCCGGACGATAGAACCCTTCAAGAATGTCGGCGAGTTTAGGGTCTGGCTTAACTCGGAAAGTCTGGGGCTGCGGATACATGTCTTTTTCGCTCGGCGCGAAGACATAATCAACGACACCCTGTTCTTCGAGCTTTTTGCAGTCCTCTTCCAGCGTTCTGGGGTACTGATCAAAGTCCTCATTGGGTCCGAACTGCAGACGATTAACAAAAATCGACGCTACCACCGTGTCGCCGTACTTGCCGGCTTCCTGCATCAGGTGCAGATGACCTTCATGAAGATTGCCCATGGTCGGAACCAGAGCGATGTTCTTCTTCCCCTTGAGCTCTTCCTGAAGAGCTTCGATTGTATGAACAACTTTCATTTTTTCTCAAAAAAATCAGAAGGAGTGCTCGGGCGCCGGAAATTTGCGGTTTTTAACAGCTTTCACGTAATTGGCCACGGCTTCTTTAATGCTTGCGGCTCCTTCCATAAAGTTTTTAGTAAATCTCGGTTTACGGCCGGGAAAGATTCCCAGCAGATCCTGTAATACTAAAACCTGACCGGAGCAATTTAGGCCTCCGCCGATACCAATTGTCGGAATGCTTAAAGCTTCTGTCACACGTTTGGCAACATCTGCGGGCACCATTTCCAGCACGATCATGGATGCACCGGCCTCCTGCAGAGCCAAGGTGTCGGCTAAAAGTTTCTCTTCTCCGGACTTAGTCTTGCCCTGAACAAAGTAGCCGCCGATAGCATTCACAGACTGAGGCGTAAATCCGACGTGTCCGCAAACGGGAATGCCCATGGCCGTTAAGCGGCGAGCCAAAGGACAAACCTCGACACCGCCTTCGAATTTAACCATATGGGCGCCGGCCTGCATAAGTTTGACGGCATTGGCTACCGCCTCGTCTTCATTGACGAGGTAGCTGCCGAAATTCATATCTGCTAAAACCAGTCCGTATTTATTGCCGCGGGCCACGCAGGCGGTGTGATAAACCATATCATCAATGGTCACGGGAAGCGTTGTCTCATGGCCCTGCATCACCATGCCGAGAGAGTCTCCGATGAGTTTGATGTCTACACCGGCTTCATCTTCGACGGAAGAGAAAGTTGCGTCATAGCAGGTAAGCATCACAATCGGCTCCCCTGCTTCGTACATTTTCTTGATGGTGCTGAGTCTAACAGGCTTGCGTTCCGTTTTCTGATCCATTGCATTCTCCTAAATTGCCGAACCACTCCTCGGCAGATTTAAATCGGTTAATTCGCTGGTCAGCTGTTGCAGCCAAGAAGACATGAACCTGACCTTTTCCAGCAATATTAAACTGCGGCGCTATCTCTGCAAGAGGAACTAACACGAAGGCCCGCTCCGTCATGCGCGGATGAGGAAGGAGAACAAATGGATCGTCGGAGCGCTGCTCTCCGACGGTAAGAAGGTCTAAATCAATCGTCCGGGGCGCATTGTGGACGCCTGCCGGACGTACACGTCCCAGGTCGGATTCAATTGCTAGCAGTTGTGTCAGCAATGCGCGGGGAGATAATTCCGTCTTTATCTCAAGGACTGCATTGGTGTAATCGGGACCGCTCGAATCAATAGGCTCCGTTTTATAAAGAGAAGAGACTTGAACAAAGCGAACGCCCGGAATATCGGCAATTCGAAGCACTGCCTCCTTCAGAGTGGATTCGGGCTCGCCGAGATTTGCGCCGAGCCCGATAAATGCCTGCTGCAGCATGACCTACTTATCCGCCTTTTCTTTGTCAGAAGCAGCCTTCTCCGCCTTAGGAAACTTGCTTCTGTCGAAACGTTTCTTGCGTCTTCTGCGGCGTTTTTTCTTTTCTTTTTCCTCTCCGTCGGCTTCATCTTCATCCGACTTACCTTCAGCTGCTCTTTCCTGGCGCAGACGTTCGCGCTCTTTGCGGTCCTGCTGCTCGGCTTCTTTGCTCATTTCCAGGCGTTCTTCGTCGGTTGCGCCTTCGTAGGCCGTCCACCAGTCTGCAAGCTCATGAGAGGCGTCGCCGCTGGAAGCGCGAAGCAAAAGGAAGTCGTAAGCAGCACGGAAACGCGGGTGCTGGAGAAGCTTCATCGCGGCGCGGCGGCTTCTGACTAAAAATCTCGGCTGAAGTTTCCAGATAATGGCCATGTCGCTGACGTAGCGCGACTGCAAGCCGTCCCAGCGATAGCTGTCGGCCACTTTCTTGGCGGCCTCTTCATAAATCTGTCCGGGCGTTTTACCGGTGGATTTGGCAACCTCTTCCTTCATTTCATGCCACAGGAGCACGGCGAAGAGGAAGCTCGTCGAAATCGATTTACCTAAAGCGACACGAGCGTCACAGCGTTCCAACCCCTTGCGAACAAAAGGTAGACCGAAGGTGCGCTTCAAAACATCAAAGAGTGGAATCGGAATGTTGATGTCATAGCGATTCATGAGTTCCATACAGGCAACGGCAGAACCGCTCAGCACCATCTTGGAGAATTCATCCGCCAGACGGGCGCTCGGAACGGAAAGCAGCAGCGTCTGCATGTAGTGCATCGGAGCGGCGGTTTTCTCGTCGATCGTAAAACCGAGTTTGGCAGCAATTCGTATCGCACGAAGGATGCGAACCGGATCTTCGCGGTAGCGAGTGGCCGGATCGCCGATCATGCGGATTTTTCTCTCGCGGATATCGTCTAATCCGTGGTGATAATCGTAAAGGTCGCCGCTGATCGGGTCGAAATACATCGCATTGACGGTAAAGTCTCTGCGGGCGGCATCTTCATACTGCTCGCCGAAAACGTTGTCGTTGGTAATGACGCCGTCCTCGTCTTTTGTCACGCCTTGCTTAGCAAAGCCGCGGAAAGTCGCCACTTCAATCGTCTCGGCGCCCTTGTTGACATGAACAAGGCGGAATCGTCTTCCGATAATGATGGCGCGTCTTGTGACTTTTTTGACTTCTTCCGGGGTCGCATCGGTGGCGACATCAAAGTCTTTCGGTTTGGCTCCGATCAGCAAATCTCGTACGGCGCCGCCGACAATAAAAGCTTTATATCCGGCGTCCTGAAGCTTTTGGCAGACGGATATTGCAAAAGGGCTCACGGCCAAGAGGTCAATTCCGTTTTCTTCTCTCGGAACAATATGAGCTTTCTTCCGAATTTTTGTCGGCACATTCGCTTTGAAGCCCTCTTCTTCTTTAACCAACTCTCGTACTCCGTACGGACAGAAGCTTTTAGAACAGCTTATGTTCGCTGAATAATTCCAGAATTTCCCAATGTCTCTCCTGAGCCGTACTTCTTAACCGGTCATCGGGATTCGTTGCTACTGCCTTTCCTCCGTGACGGGCCACATGATCAAGCAGCGGAAAATCATTCATAGAATCGGAAAAGAACGCCGATTCTTTCAGATCCGCTGCCGAGCCGCCGCACTTTTGTATAAAACGCTCGGCGTTGACAACCTTCTGCGTTGCAAAGTTTTCACTGATCCAGCGGCCTGTGAACTCTCCGTCGGGCTTTTCCTCCGGCTCGGCGCAGATCAGATCGCGGATACCGAAAAGCTCGGCAATCGGTTCCACCGCGTAACGGTACGAGGCAGTAATCATCACAACTCTAGCACCGGCCTCACGGTATTTTTTGACGAGATCCACTGCGATGGGCAGTACGTGCGGCATGATGTCCCGCTTTAGATACTGAACTCGGAGTTCATCGAGTTCGCGGCGCGGGAAACGCGCCAGCAGCTTCATTTCAAAATCTTCGAATTTATTGATATCGAGGCAGCCGTTTTTATAGTCGACGTCGTATTGAATTCGTTCGGCGCGAAGCTGCTTTTCATCTTTGCCGACGTGGGAAAGCAAGGTTTCGGCCCACAGGATTGAGCTGTCGACGGGAATCAAGGTGCCGTCTAAATCAAAAAACGCGTATTTCACCGATCTTCCTTTGTATCTTGATTGCGTTCGAGCCATTCTTTGATCAAGGGGATGGTCACGGCTCTCTTGGCTGACATGGCATAACGGTCCAAGCTGTGAAGCAGATTACTCATCGTGTGCATGTCGCGCGGAAAATTATTCTCGATCCAGTTCAGAACTTCCGGCGCCACTTTCAGGCCGGTCTGAGACGCCGCCTCCAAAATAACCTGGCGCTTTTGTTCGTCAGACAGCGAAGATAGCTCAAAAACAACGCCCCAGCTGAAGCGGCTGGTAAGGTCTTTACGGAAGCCCTGACGTTCAAAATCTTTCGGGCTGCGGTCTGCAGTCACGACAAGATGGGTTCCGGGATGCTCGCGCACGGTGTTGTAAAGAACGAACAGCTCCTGCTGTTGTTCCGGCGTCAGATCTTGAACATTGTCTACGGCGTAGATTGTGCGGTTTTCGTCGAAAGCAGGAACCCCCTCGCTTTGTTTGCCCAAAGCGCGTACGAGGTGTGTTTTGCCGACACCTTCATATCCCCAAAGGTAAGTAAACTGCGGTCCGCGTCCTTCCTTCAGCTCGGAAATCACGGCCACAGCTTCGCTGTTCGACCCCACAATAAAATTAGAGAGAGTCGGCTGTTTTTCAGGGAAAAAATCCAAAGGAAGCTGGCCCCTTATTTGTTCCTTCTTGTCTTTCTCGGATTCAACCAAATCGTTAACCTGCATCAGTCTGTTTGTTTACTTTTCGGATTCTAAAGGTTTCTCGATAAGACTGAGATCATTCTGCTTGCTACTCAAAACGAAACAGGTATACCCCGTCGCCTTTTCCTCGGGTTTATCCTAGGCCGTACTCGATCGGAGGAATTTCCATGACAATGACATTTAATGAATCACGATGGCCTAAAGAAAACGCAATCAAGGTAGTGAAAGGCAACGGTGTGAGTAAGCTCGCTGTTTTCATGGATCCGATGTGTGTTTACTGCAAACGGCTCAGCCGCGAAACGCTCGCCAATTTAATGAACGTCACCATCTACTGCTACATTTGGCCGTTCTTAAGCGAAGAATCCAAAGAAATCGCCGGGTGCATCTACTCCAGCGCCGACAAGGCTGACGCCTTGGTTCGCTGGATGAAATACGATCAGATGCCCACCGGAATGCCGAATGAATATTCGGAAGAGATGATTGAACAAAACATTGCGCTGGCCGATTATCTCGGACTGCAGGGGACGCCTGCAATCTTCTTATCCGACGGCCGCGGCCCGTTCGGCGCAATGAGCGCCAAAGCTCTTGCGCACAAGATCATTTCCGCCGAACATTACTAAACCATCCTTAGCTTCAAAGAGCCGGCTTGCTGCCGGCTTTTTGTTTGCGCGCCTGCGCACAGCCCATAAGAAAACCGTCGGTTAGCAGTTAACCTCATGCGCGGAGTTGAAATGCCGTTCGGCGGCTTTTTCTCCTCTAGAATTGAGCAATTCCCAATCTTCAATCTCAAAGCTGTTAAAGATGACAAAACCTCTTTCCTACGCAGACTCCGGAGTCTCCATCGACGCCGGCGACGAGTTAGTTGAACGCATTAAACCCTTTGCCAAAAAGACGCTGATTCCCGGAGTACTCGGTTCCATCGGAGGCTTCGGTGCCTTGTTTGAAATCTCCAAGGATTACAAGGAACCGGTTCTGGTTACCGGAACGGACGGTGTAGGCACCAAACTGAAACTCGCTTTCCTGCTGAACCGTCACGACACCGTCGGCCAGGACTTGGTCGGTATGAGTGTCAATGACATCCTGGTTCAAGGCGCTAAATCTTTATTCTTCCTTGATTACTTCGCCTGCGGTCATCTTGATGTCGACGTTGCCGAACGCGTTGTAAAAGGCGTTGCGCACGGCTGCGAGCTTGCCGGCTGCGCACTGATCGGCGGCGAAACCGCTGAAATGCCGGGTATGTATCCGGCCGGTGAATACGACCTTGCCGGCTTTGCCGTCGGTATCGTCGAAAAGAGCCAAATCATTGACGGCAGCCATATCAAACCGGGCGATGTCGTTCTCGGACTTGCTTCCAGCGGCCCCCACTCCAACGGCTTCTCCTTAATCCGCAAAGTTGTAGAAGTTTCCGGCAAACCCTGGACAACCAAACTCTCCGACGGAAAGACTTTGGCTGACGCCGTTATGGAACCGACCCGCATCTACGTTAAACCGGTTCTGGAAGCCATGAAGAGCGTAACCATTAAAGGCATGGCCCACATCACCGGCGGCGGACTGCTTGAGAACATTCCCCGCGTCCTTCCCGAAGGCACTCAGTGCGTGATCAAAGCAGGCTCTTGGAAACGTCCGGCTGTCTTTGACTGGCTCCAGCAGGAAGGCCACATTGAAGATCACGAAATGTACCGCGTCTTCAACAACGGCATCGGCATGGCAGTCATCGTCGCTGCCGAAGATGCCGAAAAAGCTCAGAAAGCTTTGGAAGCTGCAGGCGAAACCGTTTACCGCATCGGAGTCATTGAAGCTCTGCCTGCCGGCGAAGCTCCCTGTGTCGTCCGCTAATCATTAGTATTCCTGCTAATTGAGCCTCCTTCCGGAGGCTCAATTGTTTTCAGTTTCATTACACTGAAAAAGTAATCGGCTTCGAGAAAGATCATGAGCAAACCTATCACCGACTCCATCTTGAGTAATGAGACCCGCGTTTTTCTCATGTGCTGCGATTTGCGAAGCTTTTCGGCCGTTGGGCATGCCCTCGGCATCACTCAGTCCGCAGTTTCGAAGATCATTCGGAAGTTCGAAAACTCCATCGGCTTTGAACTGTTTATTCGCAACTCCCGACCGCTGACACTTACTCCGGAAGCCCATTTGCTGCATCGCCAGCTCAGAGGACTCAAGGGCGAAATGACACGCTCTTTGTCTTCCCTCCAAAGCAAGAACTACATTAAGCCGATCCTCCGCATCGGGATCTTAGAAAGCCTGCATTTAAATTTGGGCGTTGCGATCCTCAAAAATCTTCTGCCCAACCTGTCCCAGGTTGTCATGCTGACAGCCAGCGCCAATGTTCTTATCCAGCGCCTGATTGAGAGAAAGCTCGATCTCATCATCACCAACGACGTTTCCACCGAACCTTCTCATGTCTTCAGAAAGCTGCTCTTCCACGAGCCTTCCGTTTTGATCCTTCCCAAAGCCTTTGAGAAAGATCCGGATCAAAAGTGGACATGGCAGCGTCTTGCCGTCTGCGGACTGCCGCTTGTCCGCTATTGGAACGAGAGCGGCGCCGGCGAGATCAACGAGATGTTTATGAAAACGCACGGTCTGAGATTCCCAGACAAAATTTCAGTCGACACCAACTCACTTTTGGTTACGCTTGTCTCTCAAGGAATCGGCTGGGGATTTTCGCGGCCTACTACCGTACTTGAAAACATTCACCTGCATCCTCATTTCATCGTACGAGAAATGCAAAAACCCAACTTCAGCCGCGAAGTGTATTTAATCGGCCGAGAACAGGAATTTGTCATGGAATCCGAAGTCATTGCCGAAATTGCTAAACAGTTCGTGCAAGAGAACATTATTCCCGAAAGTCTCAAATTCGCGCCTTGGGTCAAAGAAGGTTTTACCGTGGGATAAAAAATTATCCCATTGATTTCATACAATTAAATGACAATTTAGATAGTTCAAAGTATTCCAAAACGGCATAGATCTTATTCTTCGGTTTCCGAGGCCGAATCTTAAAATATTGGTATAGCCTCAAACCACAAAAGAGGTTTCCAACCAAAAATCCCAATAAGGAGAAAACTATGCCAATCACAGGCTGGATTGCCATCCTCGTCCTGATCGTCATGTGCTACATGCTGATCAAGCAGTACGAAACCCGTATGGTGCTGTTCGGGGGCGGTTTCATTCTCTGCTGTATCTCGCTCACGCCAATGGCAGGCTTAAACGCCTTTGCCAAAACCATGACCAACGGCGCTTTGATCATGGCCATCTGCTCTGCCACTGGCTTTGCCTATTGCGTCACCTACACAGAATGCGACCGTTCATTGGTGCATTATCTGACCCGTCCGATCCGCAATGTCGGCATCCTGATGATTCCGATCACCTCGCTGCTCACCTTTGCGATCAACATCGCCATTCCTTCGGCTGCCGGTGTGGGTGCCGTTGTCGGTACAACCTTGATTCCTCTGCTGCTCAGAGCCGGCTTTAAACCTGCCGCCGCTGCCGCAGCCGTTCTGATGGGTACCACCGGTTCTCTGCTTTCCCCGGGCTTATCTCATAACGCTTACGTTTCCGATATGGCCCACATGTCCATCATGGACTTGATCAGCTATCACGGCATCTATTCCTTGATGATCGGTGTAGTCGGTGCAGTCGGCCTGTGCATTGTCTGCTGGGTATTGGGCGACAATAAAGGCGAAAAAGTAGCTGAAGCCAACCCTGCCGCCGATGCAGAACCCTCCAACTTCAAACCCAACCCCATCAAGGCTTTTGTCCCCCTGATCCCGATCATCCTCATGCTCGTCTTCACGTTCTGGATTCCTTCCGTCAAGATGGGCGTGGCTCAAGCTATGTTAATCGGTACGATCGTCTGCCTGATCGTTGCTATGTGCGACCCGCAAACATTCTCTAAACAGTTCTTCAAAGGCATGGGAGATTCTTACGGAAGCATCATGGGCATCATCATCGCGGCCGGCGTGCTGGCTGCCGGCTTGACCGCTTCCGGCTTAATTAAAGGCCTCATCGCTCTGATGGTTCAGTCCAAAGAAATTGCTCAATGGGGCGGCTCTATCGGACCGTTTGTCCTCTCCGTCCTGATGGGCAGCGGCGACGCAGGCGCTATGGCCTTTAACAGTGCCGTCACTCCGCACGCTCAGGAATTCGGCATGCAGGTCCACAGCCTCGGATCTCTGGCCTTCTTGGCAGGCGCTGCCGGCCGTACAGCTTCTCCGATCGCCGGTATCACCATTCTTGTTGCCGGCTTGGCTAAAGCTAATCCTTTCGATGTTGCAAAGAGAACTTTCCTCCCGATGGTCGTCGCGGTTGTTCTCCTCGCCATCTTCATGAGATAAGAAGTAATTCTCAATGCGGGAAGAGGACCCTCTTCCCGCTTCACAACTACACCTCAAACCATCGAGATCAGTCATGACGAAACCGAAAATCGCCGTCATCGGCACCGGCGGCACGATTGTCAGCAGCGGAGCAAGCGCAACGCAAATGACAGGCTACAGTATCAAAGATGCCGATATTCGTTCGATCGTAACGGACTTGCCAGAGCTCAATGACATCGCTGAAATCGCAGCTTTCCCGGTTTTAAATATCGGCTCGAGCAACATCAAGCTCTCCGATTTGCTGACCCTCGTTCGTCTCATAAATAAACTCTCCACGGAAGACTACGACGGTTTTGTCGTGACACACGGAACCGACACGATGGAAGAAACCGCATTCTTTGCGAATCTGACATTAAAGACTGAGAAACCTGTTGTCTTTACCGGCTCCATGAAACCGGCTACAGCGGTTTCCGCCGACGGTCCTTTAAACCTTCTAAATGCCGTCCGTTTGGCGGGTTCTCCTAAAGCGGCCGGTAAAGGCGTTCTCGTTTCGCTTAACGGCACGATTCATGGAGCACGTGACGTCGTCAAAACCAACACCGTTGCCGTAGAAACCTTCAAGTCTCCGAACAGCGGCCCGCTCGGATACATCATCGGAGACCAGATTGATTTTCTGACCGAGTCAGTCAAGCCTCACACAACGCATTCCTGCTTCGAAGTCGGCGAAACAGATACAGCCGAAGAGTTTCCGAAGGTCTGTGCACTTTTGTGCTGCGCCGACCAGAACCCGGACCTGCTCGAGGCTGCCATTGACAAGGACTATCACGGCATTGTTTTAAGCTGCACAGGAAACGGTTCGGTTCCCTTGGTTTTCGAACCCGTCCTTCAGAAGGCTAAAGACGTCATTTGCGTCCGCTCCAGCCGAACCGGCAGCGGCCCTGTAACGGAGGGGATGACGCGGTGGCAACTCAACGGTATTATTCCCTCAGGAACCTTAAATCCTCAAAAAGCAAGAATCCTGCTTCAGTTAAGCCTTAAGAAGTTCGGGCTCGATCAGGAAAAAATTAAAGAGATCTTCAAAACATATTGATCTGCCTTTGATCAATTAATCCTAAGGAGAAAACATGTACGACTTACTTCTCAAGAATGCTTGGGTCGTCGATCCCCTGAATTCCGTCAACGGCATTGCCGATGTTGCCATTCAGGACGGCAAAATTGCCAAGGTCCAGCGCGACATTTCGGAAGAAGCTAAAGAAGTCATCGACTTCACCGGCAAAACACTTCAGCCCGGTATTATTGACAGCCACGTCCACCTCGGTGAAATGTGGGGCTCTCCCTTCGGCCCGAGAATGCTGGCAATGAACGGTGTCACGACCTGCCTGGACATGGCCGGTCCTCTGGACAACATCCTCGACAACGTTCCTGAATACGGCGTCGGCATCAACATGGCAATTCTCCAGTTTGCCTCTCCTCCCTTCACTTTCAAAGATGCCAATCCTTCCCAGCAGGAAATGATCGACTTGATCGATAAATCTCTGGAAGAAGGCGCGCTTGGCGTCAAACTCCTCGGCGGTCACTATCCGCTTGAACCGGAAGTTTCTTCTCTGCTGATCCGCACCGCTCTGGAACGCAGAGCCTACGTTGCCTGGCATGCCGGTACAACTAAGAACGGCTCCAACATCAACGGCATGATTGAAGCAGTCAAGATGGCTGACGGCTATCCGATGCATTTAGCTCATATCAATGCTTACTGCCGCGGCGCCATCAAAGACGCCATGGAAGAAACAGCCATTGCAATTGATCTGCTCAAAGCTAATCCCAACATCTTCTGCGAAAGCTATGTCTCTCCGAAGAACGGCACTCGTCTGACATGCGACAAGGACGGCAAGATCCAGTCCAAAGTGACCGGCAACTGCCTGAGAGCCTTCGGCTTCACAGAAGACAAAGATGGTGTGAGAGCCGCACTCTTAGCCGGAAAAGCCTTCGTGGTTTATGACGCCGGCGGTTACTCCGATCTGATGACCGGTGAAGAAGCACTTCGACGCTGGGAAGCTGCAGACACGAATGTCGGCGGAAGCTTCAACATCAATCCTCCGCTACCCCGTATCGCCTTGGCTCAGGCTAAACGCGACGACGGCTCCTTCGTCGTTGATGCGATCTCCACGGACGGCGGATGCATTCCCCGCAACGTCATCCTCTCTCAGGGCTTATCTCTCGTAAAACTCGATATTCTGAGTCTCAGCGAGTTTGCTCAGAAGACCTCTTTGAACCCGGCTCGTATGCTTCGTCTGGCTAACAAGGGTCACCTCTCCGTCGGCGCAGACGCAGACATCACGGTGTACGACTTCGCAACACAGATGCCGGTAGCTTCCTTCATTGAAGGCCGTAAGGTTCTCTTCAACGGAAAATTGGTTTCCAAGGGCGCAACGGTCATTTGTACCGAACACGGCAAGGACGCCATTGAAAAACGCGGCATGAAGGCCATCGTTGTCGATCCCGGCAAGCAGATCGAACGTATCACTGCACTCTAAATAGTTTTGGTTGCCATACCGAGCGGAGCTCCGAAAGGACTCCGCTCTTTTTATTTCGGCTCCGCAGACGCTTCTCTAATCATTTCTCCAAAGATTTCTCAGAAACTTTCCCTCACTTATCCATTGTTGTTTGCCCACCTTCCCTTAATTGCAACTTTCTGAAACAATTGAGGGTTATGGGTGACTTAAGGCGCCCTGCTTTTTATCGAACAACCTCAAAGGAAAGATATGACCGATCCGCGTCCCGTCTGCACAGAAAAAACACAAGACATTATCAAAACCCTGCGCTCTAACGCTCAGGTCGAGGCTGCCCTCGAACTGGCCGTCAAGCAGCAGCAAAAGCGCATTGCCGACCAGATCATTTTGACTGAAACTCCGGCCCCTCCCTTCCATGAAGAAGAAAGAGCCAAAGTTCTTCTCGGCATGTTCAAACAGTACGGTCTGACGGACGTCAAACAGGACGCCATCGGTAACGTCATCGGCCGCAGAAAAGGCACTGGCAATGGTCCTACTCTTGTCGTCGGCGCTCATATCGACACCGTCTTCCCGGCCGGAACCGACTGCAAAGTTCACAGAGACGGCGATGTCTACGCCGCCCCCGGAATCTCCGATGACGCTGCCGGCTTAGCCTCCATGCTGCAGGTCATCCGCTGCTTGAACGAAAACAACATTGAAACCGTCGGAGACATCGTTTTCGTCGGCACATTGGGCGAAGAAGGCAACGGCGACTTACGCGGCTGCAAAGCGCTCTTCAAAGAAAAGAATGACTATGACGGCATGATCGCTATCGACTCCGCCAACGTTCACCGCATCCTGCGCGGTGCTGTCGGCTGCAAACGCTTCCGCATCATCTTCGAAGGCCCGGGCGGACACAGCCTCCACAAGTTCGGCATCGTCGGCTCCGCTATTCACGGCTTGTCCCGCGCCATCGTCCGCGTGGACGAACTCAAGGTTCCGACCGATCCGAAGTGCACCTTCAACTTCGGCGTAATCAAGGGCGGTACCAGCGTGAACGCCATTGCTGCACGCGCTGAAGCAGAACTCGACATCCGCAGCTTCAATCAGCCCGCACTCGAAGCTTTCGTTAAGACCGTTCTGGAAACCATCGAAGCTGCCTGCGACGAAGAAAACATGCGCTGGGGCCTCGAAGGCGACGGCATGGTCTCTCTGAAGATCGAACAGATCGGTGATCGTCCTGCCGGCATGAACGCCGACGACGCTTCTGTGATCCAAGCTGCTTACGGTTCTCTCTTGTCTTTAGGCATTTCTCTGGACAAGTACACACTGGCCGCAACCGACCAGAACGTGCCTCTCTTCTATGGTCTGCCTGCTACAACGCTCGGCGCCGGCGGCACGGAAGAAAACAATCACTCCCTGTCCGAACGCTGGAACGCCAAAGACGCCTTCCAAGGTCCTCAGGTCGCCTTCTTTACCACTCTCACTCTGGTCGGCATGAAGGGTGTTTCTGAGCCGATCCTCGAGAAAGTACAGCATTAATTTGTTGTAACATTTCGAAGCTGAATCCAATTCAGCTCTCGACCGAAGCCGGGTCCGCCGGCTTTTGTTTTGTCCATATAGCGCAAAAAAAACGAGAAAATCGAGATTTTCGCGGGATTTTTATTTGCAAAACCAAAAAAAAACTAATTTTTGTATCCTGAACTTGATTTAATTTGCGGTACCTTATTTTTTAGAAATAACTTTAAAGCCTTCGGAGTTTGGCCAAATGGAATCATTTATTAACACCGTCAACGGAATTGTCTGGTCCCCGGCATTGGTTTACCTTTGCCTCGGCGCCGGCCTCTTCCTCTCTCTGCGCGGCGGTTTCTTACAACTCAGACATCTTAAACATATGTGGCAGCTGCTCTTTCAGCCGAAAGACAACGTCACCGGTGTATCTTCTTTCCAAGCCCTGTCCATGACCCTTGCGGGTCGTGTCGGTACCGGCAACATTGCCGGCGTGGCAACTGCGATTACGTTCGGCGGTCCCGGCGCCATCTTCTGGATGTGGATGGTTGCTTTCCTCGGCGCTTCTTCTGCTTTCGTCGAATCCACCCTCGGCCAGGTCTATAAAGAAAAAATCAACGGTGAATACCGCGGCGGCCCTGCCTTCTACATTGAACGCGGCTTGGGCGTCAAATGGTTTGCGTGGCTCTTCGCAATCGTCACCATTTTCTCCTGCGGTCTCTTCCTTCCCGGTGTGCAGGCTAATGCCATCGCCACCTCGATGGAAAACGCCTTCGGCATCGCTCCGGCAATTTCCGCCGGCTTCATCGCCGCCCTGCTCTCTTTCATCGTGTTCGGCGGCCTAAAGAGAATCGCCGCCTTCACTACGCTTGTAGTTCCTTTCATGGCTCAGGCCTATGTGATCTTCTCTCTGGTTATCGTGTTCATGCATGTTGACCTCCTTGACGACGTCCTCGTTCTCATCGTCAAGAGCGCCTTCGGTGTTGACGCTGCTTTCGGCGCCATCATCGGTCTGGCTGTCTCCTGGGGTGTCAAACGCGGCATCTACTCCAACGAAGCAGGCCAGGGTACCGGTCCTCACGCTTCTTCCGCTGCTTCTGTCAGCCATCCGGCAAAACAAGGTTTGGTGCAGGCCTTCTCCGTCTACGTTGACACGCTGCTCGTCTGCTCTGCCACCGCTTTCATGATCCTCATTACCGGAAGCTACAACGTTGTCGGTCCGGACAATGCTCCGATGTTCATCGGTCTGAAAGACGTCGCTACAGGTCCTGCCTATACACAGGCCGCCGTTGAAGGCTTAATGCCCGGATTCGGACAGGCATTCGTCGCCATCGCTCTGTTCTTCTTTGCTTTCACAACGATCCTTTCCTATTACTACATTTCAGAAACCAACGTTTCCTACATCAATAGAAAACTGCATCGTCCGTTCATGTTCTTCATCCTCAAGCTGTTTGTCATGGGCTCCTGCATTTTCGGTGCCGTTAAAACAGCGGACCTGGCATGGGCCGTGGGCGACATCGGTGTCGGTCTGATGGCTTGGCTGAACATCATCGCTATTCTGCTGCTGAACAAGAAAGCCTTCCTCTGCTTACGCGACTACGAAAAGCAGCTCGCTATCGGCCTTGACCCGGTTTTCCACCCGGAAAAGCTCGGCATTAAGAACGCCAATTACTGGGTCGGCGAGCGTGCTGAAGAGATTCGCGACAAAGAACGCGCAAAACTCAACAGCGGTTCTCGACAAGACTTGGAAGGCAATGTTTTGAACGTTGCATCAGGTAATTAGCAATTCTGAGTGTTTGTTCTAAAAGCGTCGGTCATCCGGCGCTTTTTTCGTATCAAAAGCACTAAAATAAGAAATAATTTGTTACAAACAATACCAAGGATGTTCATCGTGCTAAGAAGAAAATTTCTTGCTTTTACTTCAGCCGTTGCCGCCTGTGCAGCCTTTTTCTGCCTTCCTGTAGCTGCGGCTGATTTCACCTGTCCCTACTTCTCTTTACCGCTGACCGGCGACTGGGCTCAGCAGAGAATGCAGCCGGGCTCGGTTCCTCCGAATACCTTCGCGACCCTATTTGCCAGCCGTAAAGCCGGAGAAGGTGTTCTCATTACTGTTATTCCTTCTGATAAAGCCCCGAAAGAAGCAGCCCAAATCATGGCTAACAACTACAAGCAGCAGGGAATGAGAGTTCTCGGCAATCCGGTTCAGATCCCCGGGCAGAATGCTTATCGCTTTACCTATGTCAGTGCCAACAACAAGATGCACGCGATTGTGTTCATTTCCGGAAACGGCAAACACCTCGCCAATGTCTCTATTCTCGGCAGGCACGGAACGGGCGGTTTAGCCTTGCTGAAGGGTTTAGCCTCTAAGGAAGACAAGCTCTTCCCGAAGTTCTAAGCCTCTAAAACTTAATTTTGCAAGCCGGACAAAATTTGTTCGGCTTCTTTTTTAAGCGTGTTTAAAGAAAGATCCTTTTCATCGGGATTAAGCAGCAGGGTTTCCTGCATGGATCGCATCCAAGTCATTTGACGCTTTGCAAGCTGTCGGGTTGCGGCGATTCCGGCTTCTCTGAATGCATCAAACGTCGTTAGACCGGAAAGATAATTCCATGCCTGGCGGTAGCCGACGGAACGCATACTCGGAAGATCGGCATGCATGCCGGGCATTGCCATCAGCTCTTTTACCTCGTCAAGAAAGCCGTTTTTAATCATCAGCTCAAAACGCTCTGCGATCCGGGCGTGAAGTACTGCTCGATCCGGCGGCAGCAAGGCATAGGAACTTAGTCTGAGAAGCGGCTCTCCCTTCTGAGCCGTCAATTCCGAGATGGGTTTGCCCGTCATCTCAAAAACTTCCAAAGCCCTTGTGATCCTCTGTGTATCTGCCGGCGCCAGTCGATCTGCAGTTTTAGAATCAACCGCCTTTAATCGCTCATAGAGTGCCGGTAAGCCTTTTTCACTCAGTTCCGCTCCGATTTTTTCACGAACCGCCGGATCCGTTGCCGGAAGCGGAGACAGGCCTTCTCGAACGGCTTTGGCGTAGAGCATGGTCCCGCCAACAATCAGAGGGACTCTCCCTCGATTTCGTATTTCTTCAACAAGCCGTACACAATCCTGAGCGAAATCAGCGGCGGAATAACTTTCCGTCGGTTCAATGATGTCGATAAGATGATGCGGAACCGCTGCCATTTCTTCTTTTGTCGGCTTAGCCGTCCCGATGTCCATATGCCGATAGACCAAGGCAGAATCGATTGAAATAATTTCACTAGGGATTTCTTCGGCTAACCGAAGCGCCAATGCAGTCTTCCCGCTGGCCGTCGGCCCCAACAATAATATGGCTTTTGACTCCGACATTTTTACTTCCCTCTCATAAAGAAACTGTCTAGTTCTTTAGCAGTTAGCTGAACCCATGTCGGGCGTCCGTGGTTGCATTCGTCCGCACGATCCGTCTGTTCCATTTGCCGCAAAATCGCGTCCATTTCCTCAATCGTGAGGATGCGATTCACCCGAACGGCGGCATGACAAGCCATTCTTGAGAGAACTTCGTTACGCTTTTCTGTCATTGCCGTACTCTTTCCGTACTCGCGGAAGTCATCGAGCACTTCGCGCACAATCGTAGGACCAGCCTGAGAAATTTGATTGATCATCAACTGCGGAACACTTCGCAAGCTCAGCTGATTCGGTCCGACGGCACTTAATTCCAGTCCGAGTTGCTCGAGTTCTTCACGTGCATCTTCAAAGGTCGCCATCTGCTCAGTCGTTACGGTAAAAACCAAAGGAATGAGCATGTCCTGCATCGGCATCTTGCGCTCATCAAAACTCTTCTTGAGGCGTTCGTAAAGAATCCGTTCATGAGCAGCATGCATATCCACCAAAACCATACCGGCTGAGTTTTCGGCAATGATGAACGTTCCGCAGACTTGTCCGACCGCTCGTCCGAGCGGCTGAGGCCCCTTTGGAACTTCCGGCGCCGGTGTCGGTGCTGCATGCGTTGCAGACAACGTCGCTTGATCCACTTTCATCGCCGCAATGGTCGTCGGGAAAGAGTTCTGAAAACTCTTCGGACGCGGAGATGAGAAATCCAAATAAGCTTCTGTATTTGCCTTTGATGGCTTAGGCTGAGTGTATCTAAACGGAGGAGGATTCACCGACGGAGGTGCTGCCGGGGCCTCGGCCGGAGCCTGAGCAGATGCGTCTCGCGGAGAAGACGGAAGCGCCGTATCCATGATTTCCCCGCTGGATGGATCAACAATCGTTGTTCTTGCTAAAGCGTCCTCAACCGCATGGAAGATGAACTGATGGACAGCCTGCGAATCTCTCATGCGCACTTCGCTCTTGGTCGGATGTACGTTCACGTCAACCTTATGCGGATCCATCTGAAGGAAGAGACAATAACTAGGCTGGCTGGACCCGTGCAGAACATCTTGGTAAGCCATCCGAACACCGTGAGACAAAACCTTATCCCGAACGAATCGCCCGTTGACATAGAAATACTGACAGTCGGCGCGGCTGCGTGCCGCTGTCGGGAGGCAAACCCAACCGTAAAGCCTCAGTGCCGGCGCCTTAGCATCCAATGCTCGGTGGGCGTCTCTAAAGTCGCGCGGCATCAGACGCGTTAAACGCTCTTCAATAGAAGAAGCCGGCAGATTGATGATCGGTTTTCCGTTCGCAACAAATAAAAAAGCGACCTCCGGATAGGCCAAAGCAATGCGTTCAATCACTGTTTGGCAATGAGCGGCTTCCGTACCTTCGCTCTTTAAAAATTTACGTCGTGCCGGAGTCTTGTAGAAGAGGTCCGCAACTTCGATTCGTGTGCCTTTGTTTCCAGAAGCAGCAGAAATCTCTCCGTCGGCAATGCTGAACGCATCTTCCCCGGCAACTCTGGAGATCACTTTCATGTCAGAGACGCTTGCGATCGAAGCAAGAGCTTCGCCGCGGAATCCGAGCGAGCTCACACTTTCCAGTTCATCCAAATTGGAAACCTTGCTCGTTGCGTGGCGCTTCACGGCCAAGGCAAGCTGATCTTTAGGAATGCCGCAGCCATTGTCCGAGACAACGATGCGTTTTATGCCGCCGCCTTCGATACGGATCTCAACAGAGTCGGCTCCGGCATCAATGGCGTTTTCGACCAACTCCTTTACAACCGATGCGGGCCGTTCAACCACTTCACCGGCTGCGATCTGGCTAATTAACTGATCCGAGAGCTCCTGAATTTTTCTTTCAGGACGCTTTATTTCCAATGTTGTGTCTTCCATGTGATTCGTCTTTCTGTTCGTCTCTTCACGATGAGCGCATGTCATCTAACCTTATAGCAGTCACGATCAGCCTGCAAGAGCTCCACCCGTCGAACCCTCAGACTACTTTGGGCAATTAGGTTCTATGCACCCTAATGCCTTTTCTACAATCAAGTTCAACAGTCGAGGATAACGATGGACTTCTTTACCGCATTCTTAGAAATGTTCCGCAACAGCGATCAATTCATTGCTCATATGTCTGCGGAATACGGCATCTATGTATATTTATTTCTCTTTACGGTCTATTTTCTAGAGACCGGAATCGTCATTTGCGCCCTACTCCCCGGCGACTCACTTATCTTTGTCTCCGGCGCTGCCAGTGCCGCGGGCATTCTCGACCCATTCGGTGCGTTCTTTGCCATAGCTCTAGGCGCCTGCTTCGGAAACACCGTTGCTTACGCCATCGGGTACTACCTCGGCAACAAGATCTATGACGGCTCTATTAAGTGGATTGATCAGCAGCAGATGGCCAAGACTCAAGCCTTCTTTGCCAAACACGGGAAGCTCACGATCGTCCTTGCCCGTTTCGTTCCGATCATTCGCTCTTTTGCCCCGCTGGTTGCCGGCGCTGCAAAAATGAATCGATTGAACTTTGAATCCAGCGGAACGGTCGGTGCTGTTCTTTGGGCCGGCATCATTCTCTCAGCCGGACATCTTTTCGGAAACATTCCGTTTATCAAGGACAACCTTTCTCTCATCCTTGTCGGCGGTATCGTTTTAGGTCTGGCTCCCTTTGTGATCGGTTATATCGTTAAGAAGTGGAGACAGCATCCGGATCCGAAAAATTGATTTTGATCCGCATAATCAAAACGCCGATGTACTTTCTGACACATCGGCGTTTTTTCAGTTTGTTGACTTAGTACAAACGAACCACCATGCAGGGCTTTCCTGTGGACGGATTGTCAATATCGACGTTGATTCGGACTTTGATTTCTTTTTCGTCTTTCAAAGAAGAAAGATCGGCGTTTTCGATCACATGACAGTGATGCGCTTCGCAGTTCTTATCAATTGAGACGTGCGTCGGACCGCTTTGACCTAAACCGTGGGAATCCATGATGACGAAGAGCGGCTTGAGTTCAAAGATTTTTTCTAAGGCGCCTTTCGAAATAAAAGTTTCCTTCTTGAAATATTCCGGCGAGCCATAGCCGTTTGTCTCGTGATTTCCGGTGTGGAGAACAAGCGCCTTGCCTTCAAGCGTGCTGAGTTTTGCCAACGTCTCAACGTCCGGCATGCCGTCCTTGCAGTCCAAAACTACCGCCGAAATCTCATACTCAGGCTTGTCCGGCGCGCAGGTGTAGCAGTCAAGATGCGTACCGATATGGCCTTTGGAAGAAATCTTGCCGATTTCTATGAGATGGTCGAAAACTTTCTTATTTTGTACGGGATCGAGGTGAAGGTTAACCATTTCTTTTCCAAAGCAAAAACAAAGAGTCCTCTAAATTTTAAGGTGAAAGATTTTTTCACACGAAGCGGACATTTCCGACTTGTTTTTTCAGTGTCTTTTTCAACAATTCCGCTACAATTTCGATCCATTGACTTCACAAAAAGAAAATGGACTTTCTGACACTTACTTTGGAACTGTTCCGCAATGCGGATCACTTCATCATGTACATTGCACAAACCTACGGTTGGTGGGTCTATCTTGTGCTCTTCATGATCTTTTATAGCGAAACCGGCATCGTCATTTGTGCCTTCCTCCCGGGTGACTCTCTCCTATTCATTGCCGGTGCGGCTGCCGCGGCAGGTGCTTTGAATCCCTGGCTCCTCATCGTCATCATTTCGCTCGGTGCGATCCTCGGGAACACAACGAACTTCTATATCGGCAATTGGCTCGGCAATAAGATTTACGACGGCTCCATTAGCTGGATTGACCAAGATGCTCTGAGAAAAACGCATGACTTCTACGAGAAACACGGCGGCAAAACGATTGTGCTCGCACGTTTCGTACCGATCGTCCGTTCATTTGCTCCGCTGGTTGCCGGTGCAGCCAAGATGAATCCGCTGCGCTTTGAACTTTACAGCGGCGGCGGTGCCATTGTGTGGGTCGGCGGCATCGTTCTTGCCGGCTACCTCTTCGGCAACATCCCGTTCATCAAAAACAATCTTTCTTTGATTCTGGTTGTCGGTATCCTTGCTGCTTTGGTTCCCTTCTCCTGCGCGCTTCTTGTTCAGCTTTGGAGAAAGTACGTGCTGAAACAGCGTTAACCATCCAAAATTAAGTTCTTCTCTCGAAAGCCGCCTCAATCGCGAAGGCGGCTTTTTTACCTCCCGGCTTTCAGCAGTTGCCTAAGAATAATCCCGAGCGGGCTAAAACCTCCGTCTTAGAACCTTAAAACATAGGAGTTTTAAGTAAGAATTTGGATCTTGGTTTTTTTTCGATATGGGTGAGTTTTCAGCTTATTTCCCGATATTGAGGAAGTTACTTTTCCTTTTTCGGATTCTTTACTATCAAAACTAATTAATCAGTTTATCAAGCGATCTTTAGTACGTAAAGAAATATATTTTCAGCCTGCTAGGGGTTTCTATAGTTTCTTTATAAAAAACTTCCTCTCTCGAAATGCTAAAAAAGAAGTTAACACCTGAAAACTGACAAATAAACTTTTACCGGAGGGGATTCTAAGAACTTTTCGGACAATTAAATATTTTCCTTAATATTCAGGGGTAATGTCAGTTAGGTGGGTATTCACATTTTCCCCTAAGATATTTATCTCATATAGCCCCGAATCTTTTGTTTCTAGACTGAATTTGTACTCTCTCCGAGGCTCTCTTAGGCACTAGCACTCACAAAACCTCCTCTGCGAACTTCGTTGTTTTTCGCCGATCTCGTTTGAGCCGACCTGACACAGCCCCGCTTGGTACATACAGAAAAACTAAGGGGAACTGAGATGACAAATCCACTACCGTATCTTGAGCAGCGAAAGCTGGTTAAGCGATGGTCCGGTCCCATCGCTCCAATCGCCAACCTCATCTTTACTCTGATCCTTTTTGCCATCACCTGGTGGGTTTTCCAAGACCCGCGCGGTGTCATGCGCTTCTACACTCCGTACGTCGGATACAACTATTGTCGTTGGTGGTTAATTATCCTGATTTGGATGGCCTACATTTTTGACTTCTGGCCCTTCAAGCGTAAATGGTTGGAGACTGCACATCCGCTTCAAAAAGGTCTTGTGCTTTCGCTCCTGTCCGTTGCCATCATGATCATGATGATCCATGGATTCTTCCAGTCCGTTCTCGGCAATACTGCATTTGCCTACTTCAACCCTCAGCAGCTTCTTAAGCTCAAAGGTTTGACGGAGTTCTATGCAACCGAATACGCAGCTCAGGCCTGCATGATGTTCGCCGTGATCGCTTCCTGGATTTCTCCGGCTTGGGTCGTCGCTCTCGAAGGCCGTCCCTGGGAAAACCTGGCACAGCCGGCAAAAGGCTTCTCCATTTGGTTAGGCACATTCTGCCTGAGCTTCGTCATATATTTCATGACGATGCATAACCACATGGGTATCCTTTACTATCCGTGGCAGTACTTCACTTCCATCGCACCTCCGTACTGGGAAGAATTCGCACAGACCGTTTCGGCCAACTTCCACGTTGCTTGGATTATGTGCTGTACCGTTGTGGTGTGGTTCATGGAAGGTATCTGGGAACGTTATCCGTTCACAATGATTAAGACTCCGTGGCTCCGCAGACTCGCAGTTTTCTTCGGCATCATCGTTATTTCCTGGGCACTGTGCTTCTTCTTCTGGTACATGCAGGAATTAACATGGGGTGAAGCGATCCGCGGTCACAGACGCGACGCAGCTCCCGACTGGCGCTGGCTGCATGTCGGCGAAACCGCCATTTTCTTCCTGGTTCCGGCCCTCTTCCTGCAGTTCTACTGCGGCAACTGGCCTCGTAAGTTCAGTACCCCCGTCAACGTTCTGATTCGCTCCACGATCGTCCTTTTAGGCGGTGTTGCAATCTACTGCCTGTACTACAAGTACGGTCACTTCTTCCTCGGAACACAGAAAGGATTCTCTCATCCTCAGCAGTTCCCGATGATCCCAATGATTTGGTTAATCGACATTTGGCTGATCAACTGGTGGTTCATGGACGGTTGGCCAGGCTGGAAACTGACAATGCGTACAGCCGAAGAAGTCGAAGCCGCTGAAAAACAAGTTGAAGAACGTGCAGTTTGGCGCACCGACATGATCCCTGGCTTGGTATGCGGTATCGCAGTCGGCATCGCCTTCTACTTCGCAGTGGTCTGGGTCCTCCCCATCTGCAGCAAGCTCTTCACATTAGTCGATTAAAAGAAAGGAATAATTATGAAACGACGCAATTTCGTACAAGGTTTAGCACTTGGTGCCGGCGTTGGTACTCTCGGTGCAATGGGTGCCTATTCTTACTCACCCGCACGCACGGCCTTTCTTCCCGACGTTAAACGCGGAACGGCAGATATCGGTCTTTGCAAGTCCGTCAAGATCACCAACATCTCTGAAACCAGTTGGTTCGATAACAGCATTTTCATGCAGGACGTAACGGCTTCCGGCGGTTTGCTGGTTGACCAATACACCTACAACTGGCCGCCTTTCGGCAACGGTAAAGGTCCCGGCAAGGGAACGTATGAGGAAGGCATGAAGAATATCGGCCCGTACATTCCGAAGAATCTCGAAAAAGCTTGGGAAATCACTCGGGAACTGAGTGAACATGCCGACAACGCGGGCGGCTACTCCTGCCTCGTTGAAATCGAAGCTCTGGATGGCAAGAAGACAAAATACTTGTTTGACTGCGGCTGGAACTATATGTGGATGGATCAGTGCTTCAAGCGCGAAGGTATCGACAAGATGCTCGCTAACGGGGAGATCGCTGCCTTTATCTCCACGCACGAACACATGGACCATTACTTCGGGTTCCCCGTCGTTGCCAAATACGGTCCGAACGTCACGGTTTATCGTCCGTCCACCTTCTACCCTGCAGGCAAAGACTATATGGCTCGCTCCGGTCACGTCGGCAAAGTCATTGACGTTACCAAAGGACTTCATAAGATTCAGGAAGGCGTAGCCCTGTATCAGTTCGAATGCCCGATTATTTTCAAGGTCTACGGCGAAATGTCGCTGTACTGCAACGTTAAAGACGTCGGTCTGGTTTCCATTACCGGCTGCTGCCATCAGGGCATCATCCTGTTCGCGGACACAGCCTATAAAGAAATCGCTTACGAAAACGACAAGTTTTACGGACTTTACGGCGGCCTGCATATTTCTCCGTTCGATGACTGGGATCCGAAGTACGACGACTTGGTCATCGGCCTGAAGAAATGGGAACTTCAGAAAGTCGGCTGCAACCACTGCACAGGTTTAATCACGGCTCAGAAATTCGTGGATGCCGGATACCCTGTGGTGCAAGGAACGGCCCGCTTCCGCTCGAAGACAACCAACTACTTAGGCAACGGCGACACTTTGCTGTTCCCAAGTTAATTCATCCAAACTCGGCCCCGGTCTGCGGGGCCGGAAAGAACGTTCACCATGCTGCTCGATTGTTTAATTCCTAGAAGCTTTTCACCGGAAACCGAAAACGAAGGGGTCACTCTGCTTCACAACTTACTCATGCAGCTCCACTTGGACCGCAAGGTTGCGCGCAGAATTGGCTGGAGGGGCTTTCTTCCTTCGAACAAGGGAAATTTTTCGTGGTCCGCAAGATTAGCCAACAGCGACCTGGTGTACGGAATCGTCTTCATGGGAGAAGAGCATGACGATCAAGCAATCGCCTCTTCGTTTGATCTCTACGCTTTTCCCGTGGAAGACGAAATAAAGTCTCAAATGCCTGAGAGCATGCAGACGTTATACGAAAAAGACGGACATATTCAAAAAATCAGAGCGCTGTCGGAGCACTTTCCTGAACTTCAAGGCTTCAAAGTCGGTTCCATGGGACTCGTCTTTCGTCTGGATAAGGCCGGCTTAAACCTCTCTTTTCACACTTACAAGCGAGACCTTCGTTTTCGGGGACGACCGATGCGGCCCGCGCGTGTCTTAATGCCGCTGTTTGCTGCTCTGGTTCAGTCCTTTCAAACCTCGTTAGAAACAGCTCCTCAGCTTCGAGCTCTGAAGTCTAGAGAACTTCCGAGCACAAACGATTTCTTCATCGAAGCAGATTTCGGAGCAACAGTCTTTGAAGATGACGAGAGCGATGCGTGCTCATACGCTCTGCCCTATCCTCCTCTTTCGTATAAGCCTGACGAAGTGGATATGAGCGACAAACCGCTCATCCACGTTCTCTGCGGTTTTCTTGGTTCGGGGAAAACGACCTTTCTGCAGAATTGGCTCAACTTCCTCCATACACGCGAACGCTTTACCGGCGTTCTTCAGAACGAATTCGGTGAAATCGATTTAGACACTGCTTTAATCGGCGACGAAACATGCGTTGAAGCATTAAACGACGGCTGTGTCTGCTGTTCTCTGGCAGATAGCCTGCGCCCGGGAATCCTGCGTCTGATTCAGAATACTCCCGCCGATCAGATGATTCTGGAGGCCACGGGGCTTGCCAATCCGGACAACGTCGTTCATTCACTGGAAGAACTTGGAGACATCTGCAAGATCGGCCTTGTCGTCTCTGTAGCGGACGCCCCGAACCTCACCGAACATCCCGAGTATCTGAATGAAAAATTGAGACTCGCACAGCTTAACCGCGCGGATGTCATCGTGATCAGCAAAGTAGATTTAGTCCCTCAGGAAAAAGTCAACAAACTCGCGCACGATCTGCACGACCTGAATCAAAAAGCACTGATTATTCTTTCGGCCAACGGTGATGCCAATTTTGCAGTGCTCGATCATTTTTTCAATCATTGGATCGACAAAAAGTACGGAATGTTTACTTCTCGGAAGCATCTGCCGGGTACGGATACCATGCTTCTGAACAACGCCGGATTTGCTATGCGGGGCAGCACGAGCCTCTTTGAAACTTGTGCACTGAAGTTTTCGGAACCTCTTGAGTTAGACCAAATCGAGCCGATTATCAAGAATTCAGGACGTAAAGTTCTTCGTGCCAAAGGAATCGTGGATGTGCTCGGGAAAGGCTGCTGCGAAGTTCAATACACCGATGGAATGCTCACCGTTTCTCAGGCAAGAGAAGATTTACAAGCGTGCGACCGCTGGCTGACCATCATCGGAAAAGGCCTCAGACAGCAAGCGGGTGCTACAACTATAAGGAAATCAAGATGTCTCTGATCATTGCCGGCGGCTGGGTCATGCTTCCCCTGCTGCTCATATCCGTCGCTGTCCTTGCTCTGATTATCGACAGGTCCCTGACTTATATCTGGAACCCGCTTCCCGATACAGCCGTAAAGAATAAAATTCTGGAAGAGGTTCAAAACGGGAACTTTTCTGAAACAGAAAAGTGCTTCGCAGAAACGCTCTGGCTCAAAGACTTTGCAGCTGCCTTAGGAGGAAAAGAAAGAATGCCTCTTTATGAAGGCATGCTCTCCGAGAATGTCTCCGCACTGGCTGCGTTCATGGAAAAGCGTTTATCCCTTCTCGCAACCTTAGGAAGAATTTCGCCATTGCTTGGTTTGCTCGGAACCATCATCGGCATGATTCAGACATTCGCAGTTATTGCACAGTCCCGAAGCGGGATTGATATGGAACTTCTCGCCGAGGGTATCTGGCAAGCCTTGATCACGACTGCTGCCGGTTTGATCATTGCCATTCCGGCAGTACTTTGCTACCGGATTTTCCTTTCAATTGAAAGCGGAAGGCTTGATTACTTAAACCGCGTCGCAAACAAAGCCATCCTTTATAAACAATCCCAGAATCCAACGGCTTAGTTTTTAGTCTTTGTCACGAGAGGAAGATCATGATCAACATAAGAGCACGCGGTGAACGAGAAGACTCTGCTGACCTGACTTCTCTCATTGATGTCGTCTTCATTCTGCTGATCTTCTTTATCCTTGCCGCCAGCTTCGCTGTGCACTCCATTGACTTTGATTTACCGCCAGCGATAACCGCCAAAGCATTGGCAGGACACGTAGTAGAAATTCGACTTAATAAAGACGGGACTTTCCTCTGCGACGGAATTCCGACGAAGAAAGAAGAGCTCGATGAACGGCTAGCTTCCGTTATCGTTCAATTCAAAGCACGCCCGGGCCAGATTGTGCTCATGGCTGATCCTCAGGCGCCGGCCGGCGAAATGATTTATTTGGTCGATGCCGTTCGACAGCACGGCGGTGAAAAGCTTCATGTCGCTACTTCCCCGAAGGTGGAAAAATGAGCGAGCTTTCTAACGACACGCTCAAGATCGGTATCACAGTGGCCGTCCTTTGCCACTGCTTCGGGTTGATGTATTTCACATCCCCGGTTACGGAAGACTCCGACTTCCCGACGACGGTGATCGTCAAACTCGAGAGTGCTCAAGCGGCTGTCTCAGAGCAAGGCCAGTCGCTTGGAATGGAATCTGTTTCCGAAAACAGTCTCACAGAAAAAAGGGTTGCAGATAAAAAACGAGAAATCTACCTTCAATATCTGGAAGACGTTTCCCTCTGCATTCATGCGCGACGATTTCTGGAACCTAACTCTCATGGTCTGATCGGCATCGCGCTTTATAAAATCCGCGTTGATAGTGACGGTGCTTTCACCTCTGCTTCTCTTTACAAGAGTTCCGGGAACAAGCAGTTAGACCGAGCCGGAATGACAGCCGTAAAGGCCTGCAGCGGATTTGTTAAGCGGCCGCCTTCCACCGGTGTTCAGCCCATGAATATTTACCAAGAAGTTCGGTACCAATACCGGCTGCGCTGAAGCTCATAACCGTGAATTTCAAACTTTTTTAATTCATAAATGAAAAAAATCTAGACTTTTTTGATTTACGAATGAAAATAGTTGATTTTTCCTTATCTCTGCCCTGAGAAAGTGGAGAAATCCTTTCGTCAAAAAACAAAGCCTGCCGATTTTGGGGTCGACAGGCTTTGCTGCATCAGAGGAAAAGATTATCTGGTTCTTTCCTGAAGCGCTGCGATAGCAGGCAATGTCTTGCCTTCAAGGAATTCAAGGAAGGCTCCGCCGCCTGTGGAGATATAAGAAACTTTCTCTGCCACGTTAAAGGCTTTGGCTGCCGCAATCGTATCGCCGCCGCCGACGATCGTGAAAGCACCGTTAGCAGTAGCTTCAGCAACTTTTTCAGCGAGGTCGCGGGTACCTTCTTTGAAGTTGTCCATTTCGAAAACGCCGACCGGACCGTTCCAAATGATCGTCTTGGCGTCTTTCAGGTATTCAGCAAGCATTTTGCTGGTCTTCGGACCGATATCGAGAATCATTTCGTCTGCTTCGATATCGTCAAGATCACAGATTCTGAAGCCGGCGTCATATCCAATATGGTGGGCCACAACAACGTCAACCGGAAGAGGAAGATGACCACCTTTCTCTTTCATGATCTTCATGACTTCTTTGCATTCGCCGACAAGGGCAGGCTCAGCCAAAGAAGTACCGATGTGATGACCTTCAGCCAAAAGGAACGTGTTGGCAATACCGCCGCCGACAATCAAGGTATCAACCAGCGGAGCCAGATGCTTCAAAATGGTGAGCTTCGTGGAAACCTTGGAACCGCCGACGATAGCGACCAGCGGACGCTTGGCTTCGGCAACCGCTTTAGTCAAAGCCTTAATTTCTTTAGCCAGCAGAGGACCGGCGCAGGCGACTTCGGCTTCGCGGGCCAGACCGTCAGTGGTGGCCTGAGCGCGGTGAGCGGTTCCGAAAGCGTCGTTAACGTAGACATCGCAAAGCTTTGCCATCTTCTTAACGAGTTCGGGATCGTTTTTCTTCTCGCCGACATTGCCTCGGCAGTTTTCAAGAATCACGACTTCACCCGGCTTTACGTCAACGCCGTTGAGCCAGTCTTTTTCAAATCGGATCGGCATGCCGAGCATCTTGCCGAACGTTTCGGCAACTTTAGCCAGACTGTCCTGTTCTGTGAGTTCGCCTTCCTTAGGACGACCCAGGTGAGAGCAGACCATCACGCCGGCGCCGCCCTTCAGAGCCATCTTCACGGCAGGCATGGATTCTTTCAAGCGATGGTCATCAGTAACGTTGCCTTCTGCATCGCGGGGAACATTCATGTCGGCACGAATAAAAACACGCTTTCCTTCAAGCGCGCCTTCATTGACTAATTCTTCAAGTGTTTTGACTTTCATGGATCTTCTTTCCTGTTAAACCAAACCCCGACAATGCGGGGTTTGATCAAGTGATTTTAAGAATTACTTCGCGTTGTACATCGCAACAGCGGTGTCGAGCATTCTGCAGGAGAAGCCCCACTCGTTGTCATACCAAGCAACAGCTTTCACCAGCGTACCGTCGATGACCTTAGTCAGAGTGGCATCGAAAATGGAGGAGAAGGAAGTGTGGTTGAAGTCGGAAGAAACCAGCGGCAGTTCGTTGTAGCCGAGAATGCCTTTAAGTTCGGGGCTTTCGGAGGCTTCCAGAATGATCTTGTTGACTTCTTCAACGGTTGTCGGACGCTTAGCGTTGAAGGTAAGGTCGGCAACGGAAACGTTCAGAGTCGGAACGCGCATGGCGTAACCGTCAAGCTTGCCCTTCAGTTCGGGGATCACGACACCGACGGCCTTGGCAGCACCGGTCTTCGTCGGGATGATGTTGTCGGCAGCGGCACGGGCGCGGCGCAGATCTTTGTGCTTAACGTCGGTCAGAACCTGGTCATTTGTGAAGGCGTGGATAGTAGTCATCATGCCGTCAACAATGCCGAGTTTATCCATCAAAGGCTTAACGAACGGGCACATGCAGTTGGTGGTGCAGGAAGCGTTGGAAACGACAACGTCGCTTGCCTTGAGAACGTCCTGGTTCACACCGTAGACAACAGTAGCGTCAACGTCTTTGCCCGGAGCGGAGATCAAAACTTTCTTAGCACCGGCTTCGATGTGCTGCATGGCGCCTTCTTTATCGCGGAATGCACCCGTGCATTCGAGAACGATATCGACGTCCAGATCTTTCCAAGGAAGCTTCTTCGGATCACGCTCGGAGCACATGAAAATGCGGTCTCCGTTCACGACCAGATGACCGTCGTCCCAGTAAACGTCGCCGTTGAACTTGCCGTGCGTTGTGTCGAACTTGGTCAGATGAACGGTGGCTTCGGGTTTAGCAGTATCATTAATGGCAACGATCTTAACGTCCGGCCATTTCTTTTCTTCATAGAAAGCGCGGAGGACGTTGCGACCGATGCGGCCGTAACCGGTAATAGCAACTCGAATAGTCATGTTTATTTTCCTTGAGAAAGAACGTGCTGAACAGTTTCAACAACGTTATCGACGGTGAAACCAAAAAGTTTAAAGAGTTCGGATGCAGGAGCAGATTCGCCGAAACGATCCAGACCGATAACGGTACCGGCGCCGCGGATGTACTTCCACCAACCGTCCGTCCTGCCGGCCTCGATGGCGACAACGGGTCTGCCTTCGCCTAAGACGAAGTCGCGGTATTCCTTGCCCTGACGATCAAAGACTGTCGTGGAAGGCATGGAGACGAGACGTGTCTGGATGTTCATTGCCAAAAGCTGTTTGCGAGCCTCGGCAGCCAGTGCAACTTCGCTGCCGGTAGCCACCAAAGTCACTTCAACGGAAGATGGACCGTTCGGGGCTTCGAGCATGATGTAGCCGCCCTTTTCCATGTCATCGACATTGATCTCATCGCGTTCAACGAACGGAAGGTTCTGACGGCTGAAAATCAGGGAAGAAGGACCGTCCTGGCGGGAAATTGCGCAGGCCCAGGCGGTAAGCGTTTCACAGGTGTCGGCAGGACGCCAGACGTCCATGTTCGGGATGATGCGCAGGCTTTCTGTCTGTTCGATCGGCTGATGTGTCGGTCCGTCTTCGCCGACACCGATAGAGTCGTGTGTAAAGACGAAGATGGAGCGGAGTTTCATCAGCGCAGCCATTCTCAGAGCATTGCGGCCGTAGTCTGCGAACGTAAGGAATGTAGCGCCGTAGGGGATGAATCCGCCGTACAAAGCGATACCGTTCATGATGGCACACATGCCGAACTCGCGAACACCGTAGTTGATGTGGCGTCCGAGATAGGTATCCGGTCTCATGGCCTGAACACCTTCCCAGTTAGTCAGGTTGGAGCTTGTCAGGTCTGCAGAGCCGCCGAGCAGTTCAGGCAGATGCGGTGCGTAAGCATTCAAGGCCATCTGACTGGCTTTACGGGTTGCGACTGTCTTAGCTTCGCCGGCTGCGTTAACGATAGCCTCAAGGATGACGTCATCCCAGTTTTCGGGAAGCTGGCCCTTCATGCGGCGTTCTAATTCAGCTGCTTTAGCCGGGAAAGCTTCGGCATAACGGCGATATTTTTCAAGCCATACCTCTTCCATTTCGGCACCGGCCTTACGTGCATCGAATGCGTCGTAAATTTCCTGAGGAATTTCAAACGGTGCGTATTCCCAGCCCAGAGCCTTCTTGGCTTCGGCAAGCTCTTCGTCTCCGAGCGGAGAACCGTGAGCTTTGCTTGTGCCGGCGCGGTTGGGAGAACCGAAACCGATCACCGTCTTGCAGTCGATGAGTGTCGGCTTGTCAGATTTCTTAGCCTCTTCAATGGCTTCGGAAACTGCTTCGATATCGTGGCCGTCGATCGGGCCGATGACGTTCCAGTTATAGGATTCGAAACGTTCGCGAACGTTTTCGCCGAACCAGTTTTCGATCTTGCCGTCGATGGAAATACCGTTGTCATCGTACAGAGCGATGAGTTTGTTGAGTTTCCAAACACCGGCCAAAGAGCAGACTTCGTGAGAAATGCCTTCCATCAAGCAGCCGTCACCTAAGAATGCATAGGTGTAGTTATTGATGATGTCATAGCCCTCTTCGTTGAATTCGGCTGCCAGCATTTTTTCAGCCAAAGCCATACCGACAGCATTGGCAATTCCCTGTCCGAGCGGACCGGTGGATGTTTCAACGCCGGGAGTCACTCCGATTTCGGGGTGTCCCGGCGTCTTGCTGTGAAGTTGGCGGAAATTCTTCAGATCATCAATGGTGAGGTCGTAGCCCGCCAGATGCAGCAGTGCATACTGGAGCATGGAACCGTGGCCGTTGGAAAGAAGGAAACGGTCACGGCCGAGCCATTTAGGATCAGAAGGATTGTGACGAAGGTGTTTAGTCCAAAGGGCGACAGCGATATCTGCCATACCCATCGGCATTCCGGGGTGACCGGAGTTTGCTTTTTGGACTGCATCCATAGCCAGAGCGCGAACTGCGTTGGCCATTGTCTTACTGGAGACGGAAGAGGACATAGTCAATATGATCTAAATAAGAAAAATCCCGAGTTTCGGGCTTGAGAATACCTGTAATTCTACCAACTCTGAACCCTTATCGAAATCAGCCGTTTAGCCGAAAAACCCTCCTTATTTTCCTTAATAATCCGACAATTGCTTTATCATTTTGTTTTTCTCTGAAAGCACTTTTAACAAAACATGCCCCGCTTTTACTATTTTTTTGAATCCGCTGACACCGAAGCACCTCTTGTTCTGCCGCCGGAGGCCGTCCATCACGCAATGCGGGTTCTGCGCATGAGACAAGGTGACGCAGTCGAAGTGTTCAACGGAAAAGGCTGTGCTGTTAAAGGAACGATTCGTTTTGCAACGGATTTCGCAGAAGTGATTCCACAGGAAGTCATCATGCAGCCGAGAGGACTTAAGCTTGTTCTCATGCAAGCGTTGGTTGCCAACGAGAAAATGGATTGGATTATTGAAAAGGCTTGCGAGCTCGGTTATGCGGAGATCGCTGTTTTTCCGTCCGAGCGCGGCGAAGTGCGCTTGACCTGCGAAAAAGCAGTGAAGCGAGTTGAGCGTTGGAACAAAATTGCCGTCTCTGCGTGTCAACAATGCGGAGAAAACTATCTTCCGAATATTCGGTTCTGCAGCAGTTTGAAAGATGCCGCAGCTCACGCCGAAGGCTTGAAATTCGTCCTGAGCCCGATCGGAAAGACTTACGATTCTCCTGACACTCCGACAGCGGTCACATTCGCCGTGGGGCCTGAAGGCGGCTTATCTCCGAAAGAAATTAATACCCTAATAGAAAGCGGATTTTACAGCTGCAAACTCGGCAACAGAGTCCTAAGAACAGAAACGGCAGCTCTTGCTGCCGCTTCGTTTGCTCAAACTTTGTGGGGTGACTTTCGCTAAGCCGCCATGCGATTAGGCTGATCCGTTCCCGTCAGCGGAGCCGGAGGTCTGAGTCGTCTTGTACCCTTCAGTAATCGCACGGGCCAAATTGGCACCGTAAGTTGCAAAGACCGGACCATCTCTGTAGTTTTCAGGGAATTTGCTCGGTGCACGAGCCTGAATCTTTGCCGCTTCCACCTGACCGCTGGCAGCCAGACGAAGATGGTTTCTCATAGAGAGAACCTTGCGGCTGTACCCGCCGTCGTGAGAATGCTTAGCAGCACCGACGTAGTACTTCAATGCGCCCTTCAGAGAGCCAGTCTTATTCAGATATTCTTTAAGAATCTGGGTACCGACTTCAATTCCGGCTTCCACTTCATGAACGGCTTTAAGACCGCCGAACTCTTTGAAGCGTTTGGCATGCACTTTGGCGTGAACCTGCATCAGACCTTTCGCACCGACAGAGCTGCCGGCCTTCGGGTCAAAAGAGGATTCAGTCGCAATAACTGCCAAAATCAACAAAGGATCAACATCGTGATTTTTGCCAGAAATAAATGCTTGTTCAACAATTTCAGAAGCATCTTCGCGGTCAACGCGGTAATGCTCGGAAATAAAACGAGCGGCATTGGTTTCCATTCGATCAATGACCTGCTCCTCGGTTTCAAACGGCTTGGTCAAATCCTCGCGTTCGAAATTGGAGTAGCTCAAAGATTTAACCTTCAGCGGAGGCTCGGTCTGAGGACCTTTAGAATCAGCGGCTACCTTCGGAGAGGAAACTGCTAATGCACTTTGTGAGCCAAGAGAACCTAGACCCAATAAAACAACCAGGGCCAGGGCCAGCGTCAGGGACGCGGCAACCTTTTTGCCCTTGAAAACAGGTTCTTCCTTACAAGCGCGTAGGACGGAAAAAGCGCCGCTATGTGTTTGTTTTTTAAACTGCTGGTTTTTAGTCATCCCGTAATGGTGCCTTTGACAGAATCGTTTGTCCATCGTTTACTAGGTGTTAATACGTGACTGACTGTTAAAAACTTCTTGCCAGTGCAAGAATGATTATGCACCCATTAAGTACTTAAATATGCGACAAATTTTCAACCCCCCCTGGGTTCCGCCTAAAGAATTACCCGAGACCCAGGAATTATTCCGCAAATACGGGGTTCCCGGCTCTATTCGGCCGGGTCATCTGCTCAAGGGCAAAGGTGAGCCGTCAAAGCTCTACCTCATCACAAGAGGAGCCGCTGCTTACTATGTTGCAGATCGTTACAAAAGTCATCCGAGTGTTTTAAGCTTATTGATCCCCGGATGTTCAGCGTGCGACTTATCCGTCATCACCGGAGATCGGGTCAATGTTACTACCCGAGCCATTGGGCCTTGTGAGGTGCTCATCATGCAGCCGCATGTTCTAACCGATTTAATGAAAAACAACAGCGAATTTGCCGCCAAGGAGGCCGCGCACGTCACCCGGAAACAAGAGTGTTCTCTGGAAGCAATGGTCGCCAACTTCACACTGGAACCAGCCGAACGTCTAAGGCGTTTCCTTAAAGTTCTGCTGATCAACTATGAAGTTCCGATCTCGGATACCGTGTGGAATCGAATTCCGCTGGATTTGACCAACGAACAATACGGAGCTGTGGTCAACCTGACTCGTGTTTCAGTCAGCCGAATCTTCTCCGACTGGATCAGCAAGGACCTCTTATATAAGAGCGGCCGCAACGTCTACGTTAAAGCCAAACTGTTTGAGAATATCTACGACTGGTGGACCGATTAGTCCGGGCCTACCGTTTCTTCTGCCTTAGATATCGAAAAGAGGAACGCGAACAGCACCATCAGGACCATGGCGATCACGGCACAGGCGCGCACAGCGACGACAGCCGTGAACTGCTCGGAGGCAAAACCTAAGATCAGCTGCCCGACGGGCACGAGTCCGAGCATGACCGCCAAATACATCGCCGAGAAACGCCCGCGGTAGATATCCGGCGCCTTGCACTGCACAAGATTATTTGCCGCCGCAAGCGCAAAGGTCAGTGAGCCTCCGGCTACCAGAGCACAGAGCCACTGTGAAGTCACAGTCTCCAGAGCAGGGAGAACCGCAAAAGCAATACACGTGACCCAACCGCCTGTCCAAACCGTCGTCACATGATGAATAATGCGGCGGTTTCTCTGCATCAAAACAGCAGCAGCCACCGCGCCGAAACCTAAACCTGAGGACATAGAACCGAAGCTCATCAATTCGCTGCCTTTCAGAGAAATCGCAGGCAGCAGAGCTACGGCAGGCATCACTAAGATAGAAAGGCACGCCACCTGCGGCAATACTTCTCGGAGAATAGGATAAGTCATGAAGAGCTGACGAGAAGTCACGCCCACACTCTCTTCTCTCTGCTCACTCGTAGTGCGGTTCGGTATTTTGACAACTGCCATCACGGCGATCATCGGGATGAAGCAGATCGCATTCATCGCGAAACACCAGGTAGCAGAAAAACTTTCAATAATGAAAACCGCTACCATCGGTGCAATCGATCGCGCCACATTCATCACTAAAGACTGCCGAGCCACAGCTTGAGAAACCGTCTCTCCGGTTTCCACCAGCATCGAGTGCATGGAGGGGCCGTCAATAGAAGTCACAATGCCGAAAATCAATGCCAGCACAGCTAAGTTGTACGGATTGAGGTAGCCGAAAAAAGACAGGAACGCTGTAAGTGCCGCGATGACACAGCCGATTGTCTGTGTAATTAAAAGAATATGGTGGCGATGGAAACGATCCGCCATGGAACCCGCTACCGGCGCCAAAGGCAAAGAAGGCAGCGCAGATAATAGAGCAATAGCGCTCAGCCAGAGCGGGGAATGCGTTTGAGTCCACACAACCCACGACAACGCCATACCGTGAACAAATCGTCCGAGCGTGGAAAAGCTGTAAGCTCCCCAAAAATATCGTCTCGCGGCTATCAGTGGTGTCATGGTGTCCTCTTGTTATTACGAGGTCATTGTAATTTGCCATTCGAATGAAGTGTGAATAGTCAGGCTCCGAAGCGAGCTCGTCTTCCGCGGCGAAGTCGATGTGTTGAAGAACTTGAGGTTTAAAAGTAAAGTAGTCTGACTCATCGAACTCGTTTGAAAAGCCGGAACAACACACTTAAGATGCCCGCAGAAAAAGTCGAAATCCTCACAGATAACGGCACGACAGTGAAAGCAATCGCTCCGGTCATCATCTCTGCCAGCCGTTCAACGGACATCCCGGCTTACTTTCCGAAGTGGTTCGCAACACGATTCAACGGCGGCCGAGGCTACGTGAAGTGGTTCAATCCGTTCAACCAGAAACCGGTCTTTGTTTCTTTTGAAAAAACCAAAGTCATCGTTTTTTGGACCAAGAATCCGAAGCCTTTGATTCCGTATCTTCCGCAACTTGATGCCGCCGGTGTTCATTACTATTTTCATTTCACTCTGAATGACTATCAGCAGGAAAATCTTGAGCCGAACGTACCGTCACTAGAAAGCAGGATTCAAACCTTCAAGGAGCTCGCTTCCTTACTCGGTCCGGAAAGAATCGTCTGGCGTTTTGATCCAGTGCTATTTACTAAAACGCTCACGCCAAGAGAGCTCGCAACGAGGATTTTCAAGATCAGCAAAAAACTCAAAGGCTGTACTAACCGACTGGTGTTTAGTTTCATCGACATCAAGGTCTACAAAAAGGTTCAAAGAAATCTACTCAAGTACTCTGAGCACTTTGCCTCTCAATACGATTCAACCTCTATCTGTGAGGCTGAACCGTCAGCAGAACAAATCGAAGAGTTCGCCGGATACCTTTCGAAGATTCGCGCTTACTGGAAAGAGCGCGGATGGAACTTGGAGATCTGCGCTTGCGCAGAAAAATTCGATCTGTCTCACCACGGAATACTTCCGAGCAAGTGCATCGATGCTGAACTGATGCTCAAAGTTTTCGGCGAAAATCCCGCGCTCACAGACTATCTCACAAAGGCTCCGGCCAGAACTCCGTTTGAGCTTGATCACTTAGATCTGTTCAACGCAAATCGGGTTGAAATGAAAAAGATCGTCACGATCAAAAAAGATCCGGGACAGCGAGAAGAATGCGGGTGCGTTAAAAGCAAGGACATCGGAATGTACAACACGTGTCTCCACGGCTGTGTCTACTGCTATGCAAATACGTCTCCGGAATTAACTCTCAAAAATTTTGAACGGAGAAAGAACCATCCTTTGGCCGAAAGTATCTTCATTCCAGATTTTCCTGAAGCCTAAGCGCAGGAAAGCCGCCCGAAGGCGGCTTTCTTACTAGTCCTTAGTACTGACTAAGGATTATTTTTTGCCAAGGTTGTGATCTTTAACGGCGCTTTCAGCAGCGATACGGCCGGAGTTAACTGCGAAACCAATTGTGGAGCCTGCCATTAGCAAGTCATAAGAGTCACCGTACATACCCCCGACATCGGAACCAGCTGCGTAGAGGTTCGGGATAGCCTTGTCTTTATCTGTGACAACCTGCAGACGGTCGTTAACCTTAATACCGCCCAGAGTTCCCAGAGAGGACGCTACACTCTTGATGGCGTAGTATGGGCCCTGTTTGACCGGGAAGATGTACTGCGGATCCTTAGCAAACAGAGCGTCATGGCGCTGTTCGGCAGCCTTGTTGTATTGTTCAACACTGGCTTTCAGGACGGCAGGATCCATACCTGTCTTTTTGGCGAGTTCGTCAAGCGTATTAGCTTTAACAGCCCAGCCTGCCTGTTCTGCTGCCGGCCATTCTTTTTCGAAGTTAGTCAGTTTTGCTCCGATCGGAACCATAACGCCGACACCTTGGACAATACCGTCGTGCTTCATAGAGTCAAGGTTCTTGTTGTCATAGACAACCCACATCTGACCGCCGATTCTTTCAAGAGCATTACCGGCAGCGGGCCAGTCGCCCATAATGGTTTCGTCGCAGAAACGTTCGCCGTTCGGAGTCAGCCAAAGATGAGGCTGTTTGGCAGTAGCAGAAACATGGTTCGTTGTGGAAACTGCACGGGGGCCCGGACGATAGGACTGCTGAACTTCTAAGCCTTCTTTACCGCCGCCGGCAGACCAAGCCATCTGGATACCGACACCGTTCTTACCGGTCTGGGCAATACCGTCAGTGTTCGGGAAGCGTGTGTACTTCTTCATCATTTCGGGATTGTCAGCAAAACCGCCGGTAGCGATAATCACGGCTTTAGCGTGGATGTTGAGCGTATTGCCGTCTTTATCTTTAGCAACAACGCCGGCAACTTTGCCGTCTTTGCCGAAAATCAGTTTTTCAGCAGGAGTGTTCAGGAGAACCTGCATGCCGTATTCGTCTTTGCCCTTCTTCTGAAGGGCGTTAATCCAGCCAGCGCCGCGGCCCTGATAAATGTGCCATGTGTAGAGGCCGCCCGGATAGTTGGTGGTCAATTTTTCGAACTTAACTCCGTGTTTCTGCATCCATTCGACTGTATCTGCAGATTTATCGACGAAGGCACGAACCAGACGAGCATTGCTGCGCCAGTGACCGTAGTTCATGATCTTCTTGAAGGCTTCGTCTTTGGTAAGAGGAATGTAGTAGTCGCGCTGCATCTTGGAACCTACAGCGAAAATACCTTCGGAGAAGTTACCCGTTCCACCGACCATGCCTTTCTTTTCAAGGCCGATGACTTTAGCGCCCTGTTCGGCTGCGGCGAATGCGGCGGCGGTACCGGCGGCACCCTGACCGACCACGACGACGTCTGTTGTGATGTCTTTTTCAGCTGCATAAGGAAGAGAAGAGAATGCAGCAAGCACTGCAACAGCAATCAGCTTTTTCATGTTTGTTTTCTCCGTGTTTTGAGTGTAGTTTGCCGCTATTTGCGGCGGTGTGTTTTTTGTTATCAAGTCCGTCTGAATCGTGGTTTAAGGCGGTCTTGTTAAGTGTTATTGTGCGGTAATTACACCTCGGCTGTCAGTATCATCCGATACACAAAAAACTCCTGAAATGTATCTCGTGATACATTTTCAGGAGTATTCCTAAGTTAAGTCAGCTGATTATTTTCGATTTTCGTACTTGTCGTCCGCTATACAGTTCGACTGAAGTCTGCGGCCATATGTCGTCTTCCATTCATCGAACTTCGTTCCGCGGGGAAGAATCTCGAAATCATCGGTTGGCTGAGTCACCCTCTCTGCATGAATTTGTTCGGGTGATAACGCCGAATAAAACACACGGATTTCCGGCTGTCCGTTAACGGACCATTTCTCAAAGGTCAGATAACCGCCCGGCGTATTTTCGTTCTGATCTCTTCCGGGAAGTTTCCAGTTCAAATCAAAAATTTCGCCGAGGTTAGCCAAGTTCGTGTCATGCCCGATAAGATAGGTGTATTTAGGACCGTGATCGAGGCTCTCAATAATCTTGTTCGCTAAAGCCGAACCTTTGTAACGAGCAACTTCCATGTCTCGATTAAGCGCAGAAAATACAGCAACGCGTATCGGCATGAGACGCAGAATTCCGTTCCAATCCAATTGGTCCCAAGCGACCTTCTTTTCAGGATTTTGGCCCCACTCCAAAGCAAAGATCTCGGTAATGCTCGAGCAATCGTACGGTGCCCCCTTAAAGCCAACTTTATATTTACTGACCTTTGCGCGCATCGGCCCGGTAAACTCATGTCCCGTTAGTTTCGAGATCTCAGCCATTTGAGCCGCAAACTTTTCGTTGATCCCGACAACTTTTTGAGTGAGTTTTTCTTCGAGCTCTTTGGGATAGTCAATTCGACAGACTTTCGCCTTCAGCGGAGAAAAAATCGCTGAATGTTCAGAACTTGTAACCTTAACTTTATAACCACAGGTCGGATAGAGGCCCTCATTTAAAGCCTCGGCTGTTTTGCGTGTTCGTTCATCAACGTCTGCAATGATTTGAACGTCTTCCGGCTTCGGACAGACCCCGTAGGTAAAAGGAGCGCGACTGCGATTGAGTTTCCACGTGGCTTTGACAAGATAAAAACCGCGGGATGTGAGCAATCCAGGAGCAACGGGCCAAGCCGGCCACTTCTTATCCGACCAGCCGTGCAGTTTTTCTGCAGATTGAGTCGGAGAACGCACACCGTGGCGTGAGACTACAACGACATTGAGAAGCTCTTCTGTATGGGGAATCGCTTGCAAAACGTCGGAGGGAGTTTCTGCATGCGCATTGGATAAAAGAACCGCAGCAGAAAGTAGACATAAAGAACCGCAGATTTTTGCTTTCATTCGGATTCTCAAAGTTGAGTCTTGATTATCCGAATATATAGGTTGCCAGGCCGAGGAAGATTAAGAAACCGCCTGAATCGGTAATAAATGTCAGGAGTACCGATCCGCCCATGGCCGGATCTCGGCCGAGTTTCTTAAGCGTAATCGGAACGAGGATAGCCACAATCGCGCCCATGAGCATATTCAGCATCATGGCCAAGAACATGGTAAAGCCGAGCTTCATGCCGTCCGGAGAGTCGTAGTAGAGCCCCCAGGTAAAGAGACCGGCAATAATGCCCCAAATAAAACCATTGACCAAAGCCACCAAGACTTCTTTTTTGACCACGTCGCTTTGGTTGGCCTCGGTAATCTGACCGGTAGCAAGGGAACGGACCAGCAGTGTCAGTGTCTGGTTGCCGGAGTTGCCAGCAATACCCGCGACAATCGGCATTAAGGCTGCCAATGCAACAACCTTTTCAATCGTTCCGTCGAATGCGGAAATTACGCGGGAAGCAAAGAAGGCCGTAAAGAGGTTCACACCGAGCCAGACCCAGCGGGCTTTCGCAGATGACCAAACCGAATCGAAAATATCCTGATCGTCATCCAAACCGACCGCACCGTAAGCCTCTTCATCGCTTTCTTCACGGATCACGTCCACTACTTCGTTCACGGTAAGACGTCCGACCAAACGTCCTGCCTCGTCAACAACCGGCGCGCTGACCAAGTCGTAACGTTCGAAGGCCTGTGCTGCGTCACTGACATCTTCCAGCGGAGACAGTCGTAAAACCTCCGTGAGCATAACGTCTTTAACGGCATCCTCCGGATAATGCGTCAGAATACGGTCAACAGGCAGCGTACCCATGAGACGTTCTTCTCGGTCGATCACAAATACCTGGTCGGTATGGTCGGGGAGCTTCTTTAAGCGGCGAAGATAACGAAGCACGATATCGAGCGTGACTTCCTGACGGATCGATACGATTTCGAAGTCCATACGGGCACCGACCGTATCTTCTGGATAGCTCATGGCCGCGCGCAGCTGAGCTCTTTCTTCGTGCGACAGACCTTCCTGAACTTCGGCCACAACGTCCGGCGGCAAGTCTTCGACTAAGTCGGCGATTTCGTCGGTGTCCAAGCTTTCGACAGCGTCCACCAACTCATCGCGGTTCATGGCGTCAATCAAGGTTTCTCGAACACCTTCATTGACTTCAACTAAAATTTCGCCGTCGCGTCCGGAGCGCACGCAGTCCCAAACGATGAGACGTTCATCGAGCGGAAGGGCTTCCAGAATGTAGGCGATATCGGCAGGGTGCAGTTCCGACAGAGTATCGCGAAGCTCTTTTTTGATCTCTTCGCCGACCTTTAGATCTTTGCGGTCAGCCGCATCTTCCCCTTCGTCAAGCAGCTGCTGCACAAGCGCCAGTCCCCGGGCTGCTGCCTCAGGGTCTCTTACTGCGACGTCATAATCAGGGTCGTGAAGCTGAGAAGAAGGATTGTTTGCGCTCAAGGTTTCACCTGTCGGGTTGCGCCCTTATTTTGCGCTTTTATCCAGAGTTTCGCGAAGTTTTGCGTAAACGTCTTGGGTACCCGGACGATGGCCCATCCAAATTTCGTAGGAATCGGCCGCCTGTTCAACCAGCATCCCGAGACCGTCGGAAGCGTGTCTTGCGCCGCCCTGTTTAGCCAGTTCCATGAACGGTGTGGGCTTAGCGGCGTAGACCAAGTCGTAGGCGAGTTCGCATCCGTCAAATGCGAACGGAGAAACCAAAGGAGCTTTATTCTGCAGGCTTGTCGGCGTGGCATTCACAATCAGGTCATAAGACTCGGAACCGGTCTCATCATAAAGGATGCTCTGAATCCCAAACTCGTCGCAGAGTTCCTGAGCACGAGCAACAGAACGGTTAGCCACGGTCACAGACTTGGGCATGCGTTCCATCAGGGCCGGGAGAATACCGCGAACACCACCGCCGGCGCCGAGGATAAGAATCTTTTTGTGTTCTACAAAGAACTTCAGACGCTCTTCCAAATCACGAATGAAACCCGTGCCGTCTGTGTTTTCACCGAGAATCTTGTTGTTTTGGAAAGTAAGCGTATTCACGGCACGTGACTGGCGAGCCTGAGAAGAACACTTTGTAGAACAGCGGAAAGCGTCTAACTTGAAAGGAATCGTGACATTGAGTCCGTGATAGCCCTCGTCGATCATTTCGCCGATGGCGCTCTCAAATTCGCCGAGCGGGATTTCAACTTTATCGTAGGAAATCTCGTCGCCGAACTGCTTGGCAAACATTAAATGGATTTCCGGAGAGAGACTATGTCCGATGGGATTACCCATAACTCCTAATTTGGTAACCTGCTTCATATTGATGAATCCTTTCAAGATTTCTTTTCTAAATCTTACCTCATGTCTTTACGGGATAGAAGAGAGGTTTTCTATCCATCACGCCGGCCCTTCGTTCCCAGGCTCAACCCCTTCAATCTGAGGCTCTTCCGGAGGCACAGCTTCCGGCGTCCCGACTTCAACTTCGATCTCTTCCTCTTCTAAATCTTCCTCATGGCTTTCGTTCAGCACTTTAATAAGACTGCATTCCATGACTAAAGACAGATAGTCGAGATTCAAAACCTTCATCAGGACGCTCTGACCGCGCGGAAGCTCAGGCAATCCGGGGACGCGCTGAGCCATCGGCAGGCCTTCAATCCTTACGAGGTCGCCCTTAACCACCGTAGCTTTGAGTTCGTTAATGCCTTCCTGTTCAATCCACCGCATCGACCAGTAGCGATCCATACGGGACTGGAAGTCGTTGAAAGCCGAGTAGTTGGAATCAAAAGTAGAAATGATCGAGAAGAGCTCGGAGTCATTATTGCGATACGGGGCTTTTTCGCCTTTAAGGGTCGCAATAATCTGACGCTGGTTGACCATGTCAACGTAACGGCGTAGCGGAGAAGTCGACCAAGCGTAATAAGGAACACCGATACCGTCATGCGGCCCCGGAACGCTTGTCATCTTGACGCGCCCCATTCGCTGGGAACGATAGATACCGGCCACATCTCTTTCTTCCAGCCATCCGCCCCAGGTCGAGTTCGCAAAAATCATCATTTCGGCCACGAGCAGATCCAGCGGATCTCCTCTTCGGCGTCCCTTCAATTCGATTTCCGCATTCTCGTCTTCGCCCTTCAGGCTGAAGTACCAGTCAATGCGTCCGACGGGTTCGGGTCTGCCGCGAACTTCTTCGCGATCTTTCAGAAGTTTCTTGGCGAACTTCCAAAGCCAAATGAGCTCGGGGCCATAAGGAACAGGAAGGTTGCCCTCTTGAATAGCTTCTTCCGTCACCTTATCGGCGATCAGGTCATAGCGCAGATTCTTTTCGATTTTGATGCGTTCGAGACGAGTATCAGTGGAGAGAACGGCAAGCGTTTCGTTATCGACAACGGCGTAAAGAGAAACGACAGGATAGATCAGTCCTTCGTCTAAAGAGAAGGCTGCTACCCAATCTTTCGGCAGCATCGTGGTCTTAAGTCCCGGTGCATAGACGGTCGACATTCTTTCCCGAGCGACCAAGTCGATGTCCGACCCAGGTTCAATGCCCAGGCCCGGTGCGGAAATATGAATACCAACGCGCGTTTTTCCGTCTTCCAACGGCGTTACCGACAAGGCATCATCAATTTCCGTGGTTTCCGAATCATCAATAGAGAAGGCAACGGCGTCTGATAAAGGGAGCTCGTCATGTGCCTCACGATGAGGCTTGGAGAGGTTTTCCGGGAAATTCTTTCCTTTCGGAAAGTTAATCATGAAAAAGCTTTCGACGTGCCAGCGCCAAGCGTTCGGAATCGCACCGACATCAAGAAGCAGACGCAGCGGCATGCAGCTAAGTTTATCGCTCGCTTCATTCAGTGCCTTCCACTCAATGGAGTTCTTATCGGGACGAACCAGAAGCTCAATCGCCTTATTGGCAATATCGGCCGGCGCCTTATGTTCTTCGATGAGCATCTGAACGTAAGCGTCCTTCTGCTCTTCGAGTTTTTTCTTTCGTTCAATCGCGGCTAAAGCCAGCTTCAGTGTCTCGGCGGGCGCCTTACGATATTTACCGCGGCCTTTTCGATAGAAATAAACCGGATTGGAGTGCAGACGAAGGATCGTTGCTGCCTGCTGTATCGGCGTAACGCTGTCTCCGAAGTACTCGGCCGCGATGGATTTAAAGTCGAACTCGTCATCCGGTGCAAATTCCCAGAGAATTTCCAGATCGATTTCTTCGGCTTCCTGCTGGGCTCGAGCTAAAAATTCAGCCGGTGACGGACTGTTGTACGTCACGAAGATATGAGAGCGCTTAACTTTTATTCTTTTTCCTGTCGGTAGTTCAACTTGGCAGGCCGAATCGGTGCCGGACATTTCTGTTCCGACTTTGAATGCTCCGTCTTCTTCAAAAAATAAATTCATAGCGTCCTTTTCAACTGACGTTTTTGACTGTTAATTGCTTATACCCGCTAAAGTTTAAGCCTCTCAAAACAAGCTCAAACACAAATTCCGATGCGCCTGAGGACGGTTACCCGCCATGGGAATAGGCGCCGCGTTTATTTTCCTTCTAAAAGCGGCTATCCCGCTAAATAACTCATGATCTCTTCGACATGAGGCGCAAAGTCCGTAATTCTATGATCTCCGTCAGGAATCTTCACAATCTTTGTATCTTTTAGAAAATCCAAAGTTTGCTGCGGATCTAAGACTTCGTCCTTCAAGCTGATGAGCAAAAGATAATCCTGAGGCTTCTTCAAATCCTTTACCAGCATCTTCTCTAGCTGGACCATGAATTCGGGGCAAACATACATTTCACGGTCAAGTCCGCTCACTTTGTGCCAGCCCGGCTGGAAATCAACCTGTCCCCAGTTGCCTAACGCAGGATTGAGCAACACGGCCTTTTCCACCGGAAGATGCTCTTTTGCCCACGCCGCATAAAAGCCTCCGAGTGAAGAGCCGATCACATCGACCGGACCGCCTTTGAGATCCTCTTTAATCAGTTTGGACAGAAACTCAGCGACCTCGTCCGGCGACATATAGAGTTCCGGCGCAATGAAGGGCTTACCGATCTTTTCATGCGCTTCTTTGAGAAGCTTGGGCTTCGCAGAGTTTGGGTGGGACAAGAAACCGTGAAGATAAAGGGTAGGACGCATGCGTTTAGGCTCCGAACTTAGATTTCAATCCGTCCAGCAGTTTTTTGTGGACGCCGCCGAAACCGCCGTTGCTCATCACTAAAATCGTATCGCCCTGCTCTGCTTGGCCCACAACATCTTTCACGAGAGCTTCCAGATCTTTGAACTCTTCAGCCTTTTCACCGAGCGGTGCCAAGGCAGCTGCCGTATCCCACTGAACAGCCGGTCCCTGATAACAGAACACTTTATCGGCTTGAACCAAACTTCCCGGGAGCTGAGCTTTCATCGTACCGAGCTTCATAGTATTGGAGCGCGGCTCAAGAACTGCGAGCAGACGGCCTGTCTGATATTTACTGCGAACGGCTTTGATTGTTTCTTCAATCGCCGTCGGATGATGAGCAAAATCGTCGATCACTTTGGTGCCCGCAACCTCTCCTTTGACTTCCATACGGCGCTTGACGCCTTCAAAGCGGGATAACGCGTCAACTGCTCTTTCCGCGCTGACGCCTGCATTCACAGCAGCTGCAACTGCAGCCGAAGCATTCAGCAGATTGTGTTCGCCCGGGAGAGACAGCTCAAAGCGTCCGACTTCTTTGCCGCCGGCAAACAATCGAGCGCCTTCATGCTCGACCAAACGCCAGTCGCAGACCGGAGACGTTCCGAAACTTTCAGCCGGTGTCCACAAGCCCATCTTCAATACTCGATGAAGCGCTTCGGAGGCTTCGTTGAAAATAACTTTTCCATGGGACGGGATCGTGCGCACCAAATGATGGAACTGGCGCTCAATCGCTTCCAAATTCGGGAAAATATCGGCGTGATCGTATTCAAGGTTGTTCAGAATGACCGTGCGGGGACGATAGTGCACAAACTTGCTGCGCTTATCGAAGAAAGCCGTGTCATATTCATCGGCTTCGATCACGAAGTATTCCGATTCGGTCAAACGGGCCGAGTGTCCGAAATTCTGAGGAACACCGCCGATCAGAAAACTGGGATTCAATCCGCAGTCTTCCAAAATCCAGGCCAGCATTGAAGTCGTTGTGGTTTTACCGTGGGTACCGGCAACTGCCAGCACGTGGCGCCCGTTCAAAATGTTCTCTTGCAGCCACTGCGGGCCGGACGTGTAAGGCAAACCGCGGTTAAGAATTTCTTCAAGCAAAGGATTGCCGCGGCTGATCGCATTGCCGATGACATATAAGTCAGCACCGGCGTCGAGTTGTTCCGGATCGTAGCCTTCGATTAAATGGATTCCGGCTTGCTTGAGCTGATCGGACATCGGAGGATAGACTCCGGCGTCGCAGCCGCTGACCTCAATACCAAGACTTTTTGCAAGCTGGGCAATGCCGCCCATAAATGTGCCGCAAATACCGAGAATATGAATGTGCACGTTAAAATCCTCGCTAAATTGATGTGTGGCATTGTGCCACGACTGATCGGAAGATTCCTGCCGATACTTAATTAATATGAGAAACAAAGACACCTGCGGATTGGCGGCAGAAGCAGCCGCAATCATTGCCGAAGGCGTACCTGACTGGAGTGAGGCCAGACGCAAACTCGCCGAAGAATACGAAATCACTTCCGGCGCCCAGCTGCCGGACGATGACGCGATTGAATCAGCGTTAAGAGAGCATTACGAGATTTTCGATCCCAAAGGCCACGCTGAACGCCTCCTGGAACTCAGAAAGGCGGCCTTAATCGTCATGAAGGAAGTGAGTGATTACAAACCTCTTCTGATCCGGGGCGTGTTAAACGGGTGTGCAGACAAGTATTCGGACATTTATATTGCGGTTGAATGCGATGACGCGAAATCTCTCGAAATCGACCTGATCGACCGAGAAATTGAGATCGAAGTCCTACCGAACGAACGCCCCGGAAAGAACGAACCTGTCGAAGAGATCGTTTTTGAGGCTCCGGTCATCAGAGGCGGCTATTTTGATCGCCAACACTTAACGGTTTGGGTTCGTCTTAAAGTTTTTGAGAATCGGGCAAAGATTAAAAATCTAATAAAGAAGGCTCCCGATCCTTGGCAAATCGAGGAAGAAACCACAAAAACCGCCAATATCGAACAACTCGAAAGACTGATTTCGCTCACAGAACCGGAATAAGTATTTACCCTTAAATAGAGCTTATCTTCTTTTAATTTCGTGCAATTTCCGAACGGTTTTTCAGCGTAAATTGTAAGAAAACAGAAACAAGTTAGGCTAACTTATTGAAGATTTAGGCGCAAATAGCGTCTATACTAGGCGGAAAACCAATTTAGCCGCGATTTAGCCCGCGGCTTCGCCTATGAAAAAACTACTTTTGATAAATGGTCCAAACCTCAACCTTTTGGGAACCAGAGAGCCGGACAAATACGGTACGACAACGCTTGCCGAGATCGAAACCGATTTAAGAGCTTTCGTTGAATCCACCGGAGGAACACTTACAACCTACCAGAGTAATCACGAAGGTGATTTAGTCGATAGGATTCAGCAGGCAGCAAAAGAAGGTATCGAAGCAGTCATTATCAACCCCGGCGCTTACACACATACCAGCATCGCGATTCGCGATGCCTTTTTGTCTGTACAGATCCCGTTTATCGAAGTTCATTTATCCAACATTTTTAAGCGTGAGGAATTCAGACACCATTCTTACCTGTCTGACATTGCCGAAGGCTGCATCATCGGCCTCGGAGTCCACGGCTACTTCTCAGCCGCCGCCTATTTCCTTACCGCAGAATAATTTTCCCTAATTTATATATAGAAAGGCATTTCTATGGACTTGAGAAAACTTAAAACATTGATCGATTTAGTTCAGGCTTCCGGCATCGCCGAAATCGAAATCAATGAAGAAGGCGACCACGTCAGAATCGTGAACCGCCCTGCCCAAGCCGCTCAAGCCGCACCGGCGATTATCGAGATCCCGCAGGCAGCTCCGGCCCCGGCCGCTCCTGCACCCTCCGCAGCCCCTGCTGCTCCTTCTGCCGCTCCGGCCTCTAACTCCCCGAGCGGTACTCAGGTAACAAGCCCGATGGTCGGTACTTTCTATAGAGCTCCGAGCCCCGGCGCCGATCCTTTCGTAGAAGTCGGCACCCAGGTTAAGAAAGGCGACACGCTGTGCATCATTGAAGCCATGAAGCTTCTCAATGAAATTGAAGCCGAAGTCAGCGGCACAGTGAAAGAAATTCTTGTGGATAACGGTTCTCCGGTCGAATTCGGCCAGCCGCTTTTCGTCATCGAATAATCAGTGAGCCCCTATGTTCGGTAAGATTTTGATTGCCAACCGCGGAGAAATCGCACTTCGCATTCAGCGCGCCTGTAAGGAAATGGGCATTAAAACGGTGGTTGCCCACTCGCTTGCAGATACGGATGCCAAGTACGTTCGCCTCGCCGACGAGTCCGTTTGTATCGGACCTGCCCCTGTTCATCAAAGCTATTTGAACATGCCGGCTCTTATCAGTGCTGCCGAAGTCACTGATGCCGAAGCGATCCATCCCGGCTACGGTTTCCTTTCTGAAAACGCCGATTTCGCTGAACGCGTGGAGTCCAGCGGTTTCGTCTTTATCGGCCCGCGTCCCGAAACGATCCGCCTGATGGGCGATAAGGTATCTGCCAAACAAGCCATGATCGACGCGGGCGTGCCCTGCGTCCCCGGTTCCGGCGGCGCCCTGCCTGATGACCCTTCGGAAATCATCAAGATTGCCCGCTCTGTCGGCTACCCAGTCATCATTAAAGCCTCGGGTGGCGGCGGCGGACGCGGTATGAAAGTCGTTCATACCGAAGCTGCATTGATTAACGCCGTCAACACCACCAAGCAGGAAGCAAAAGCCGCTTTCGGCAACGACACGGTTTATCTGGAAAAATTCCTTGAAAACCCACGTCACATTGAGATTCAGGTTCTCGCCGACAACTTCCGCAATGCGATTTGGCTCGGTGAACGCGACTGTTCCATGCAGCGCCGCAACCAGAAAGTCATCGAAGAGTCTCCGGCCATCGGCATTCCCCGCCGCGCGATTGAAAAGATCGGAGAGCGCTGTGCCGAAGGCTGCCGCAAGATCGGCTACCGCGGCGCAGGCACGTTTGAGTTCCTCTACGAAAACGGTGAGTTCTACTTCATTGAAATGAACACCCGTATTCAGGTGGAACACCCGGTCACAGAGTTCGTCACCGGTGTTGATCTGGTTCAGGAACAGATTCGCATTGCCGCAGGCGAAAAACTTCGTTATCGTCAGCGCGACATTCAGATCAAGGGTCACGCGATTGAGTGCCGTATCAACGCTGAAGATCCGTATCGCTTCATCCCCAGCCCCGGCCGCATCACAACACTGCATCAGCCCGGCGGCCCCGGTGTTCGTGTCGACTCTCACGTCTACCCCGGTTACTTCATTCCTCCTCATTACGACTCCATGATCGGCAAGCTCATCACTTACGGTGACACCCGTGACCAGGCTATCGCCAGAATGCGCACGGCACTTTCCGAAACCGTTATTGAAGGCATCTCGACCAACATTCCGCTGCACCGAGAAATGATGATCGATCAGAAGTTCCTTCAGGGCGGCGTGAGCATTCACTATCTGGAAGAGAAGCTGGCACACCGCGAATCTGTGAAGAAATAAGGCTGTTACTCATGTTATTCGAATACTCTCTGCTGACGGACAAAAAGGAAGTCGAGCCTTTGACCGACTTCTTAATGGATAAGGGCGCCTACTCGGTTTCTATCGAGGACGCGGACGCCGAAACCGAACGTGAAAAACCGATTTTCGGAGAACCGGGAATCGAGATTGATGATTTCGCTTGGGACAGCTCCCGTCTTAAAGTCCTCTGCGGAGACGACTTCGACATGGAAGGCGCATTAGAAGCTGCGCTCAAAGAACAAGGTCTTAAAAAACCAGTTCTCGAGGGCAGAACGGAAGTTCCGGACAATGACTGGGTTCGCATCACGCAGGCCCAGTTCACACCGACTCAGATTGCCGGCGATCTTTGGATCGTTCCGTCCTGGCATGAACCGCCCAATCCCGACGCCATCAATATCCGTCTGGATCCGGGCGTTGCTTTCGGTACCGGAACACATCCGACCACACGTCTGTGTCTGGAGTGGCTGCATGACCATAATTTGGAAGGAAAATCCGTTCTGGATTACGGCTGCGGATCCGGAATTTTGGCTGTTGCCGCCAAGAAACTCGGGGCTTCCAAAGTGCTCGGTACGGACATCGATCCTCAGGCCATCGAGGCCGCCGACTATAATGCAGAAGTGAACCGGGCAGACGCCAGCTTCTATCTGCCGAAGGATATGCCGGACGAAAAATTCGATGTCGTTGTGGCAAACATCCTCAGCAATCCGCTTCGACTCTTAGCGCCGGCACTTTTGGCGCGCGTGAAAAAAGGCGGTTATCTCGTTCTTTCCGGCATTTTGGAAAGACAGGCAGAAGAATTGATCGAGGTTTATGGCTCTTATCGTCCTGACTCTCCCCTTTCTGTTTGGAAGTCTATGGACGGCTGGATTTGTTTGGCCGGTCAGATTCACTAATTAGAAAAGAGGCGGCTATGGAACCTAAATTCGAGGGAGATTCGAATCACTACAACTTCCCGTCCGAACCTTCACTGGGCGGAAATCAGAAGCAGAGAGATATTCCGAAAATCGTCCCTGCTGACCTGAAAAAACTTCCCGAAGACTTTAAGCTTCCGACCGCTTCTGTTCGTCCGGGCGAACCCGCTCCGGCGGCTCAGCCTCCTCAGGAACGTCCGAAAGATCCGAAGGCATTGATGGCTTCGCTCTCAAAGGATATTTCTGAACTTTCCGCACCTTTGAAAAAAGAAGAGACTCCTAAAGAAACGAAGTCTGAGACGAAACCTGCTCCTGACCCTATTGAGAAGTTCGGCGTCAAAGGCAGTGACGGCGTTATCCTTCCGCCCGAAGATGACCTCGGAGATCCGACGGATCCGTCCCGCACTCCGGGAATCGTTCGCTCCATCATGCTTTTTATCTGCCTGTGCTTTGTGATTCTTGCCGCATGGCAGGTAACGCTGTTCCTGCAACCCGAAATCCTGAAAAAAGAGCCTCTGAATACACTTTCTCAGCAAAGCTGTGATTATCTCTACTGCCCGCCTCTGAGAACTCCGGTCGTCTTGTCCAACCAAGTCAATGCCATTTCTCCGGGACAGTGGGAGTTAAAGCTTCAGATCCAGAATCAGGATATGCGGAGTCAGAAGCTGCCCGTTATTCAGCTCACTCTTGAAGGCGCAGGCAACTCCAGAATACAAAAAATCTTCGAACCTGCCGAATACAAGACAGATCCGAAGGTTGATCTCATTACCGGCGGCGGTACCGCCAATATCACTATTCCGTTTAGTTTCGATGATGGCAGACCGACTTCTTACAAAGTGAAGGTCTTGGAAGACTAAACAGAAAGCAGCGCAACACTTTTGATGAGGAGCCAAATTTGGCTCCCTTCTTTTATGTCTAATTCGCTGAGCGCTTTGCGTGTTAATTTACCGACGATGATCTGTCCCGAGCAGTTTGCTCGTATCAGGGCACCCGAGGAATCCTTCTGCACCGAAATCTCTTCGACAACACCTTCGAAAGCATTCTGAACCGACAGACCGCTCGGCTTCTCTTTTGCAAATACCACCTCTCTGGCTAATATTCGCAACGACGCCGGACTTCCGATCGGCTGGCCGTTATCTCCGATATGCAGAGCGATGTTGCCGCAGTCAACAGTCATCAGTGACCATTCTTTGTCCTTGGATACAATTTTGCCTTTTAGGAGAACACCTGTATCCTCACCGATTTTGATCGGCAAATCGATATTGGCAAGAACATCAGTCAAAGCTCCGGAAGTTTTGATCCTGCCGTCTTCCATCACGATGAGATTGTCGGCAAGATGCAGTACTTCTTCCGCAGAGTGCGTGACATAAAGCATCGGAATTTTGAGGTTGGTCTTGAGCTTCTCAAGCCAAGGCATAATCTCGGACTTCCTTTTGAAATCCAGCGCCGCCAGCGGCTCGTCAAAAAGCATGATTTTGGGCTCTGTTGCGACAGCACGCGCAATTGCCACACGCTGGCGCTCACCGCCCGAGAGCTGAGCAGGCTTTCGCCCGAGAAGGCCGCGAATGCCCAATAAATCAATCGCTTCTTCCATACGGGAGCGGGCATCCGTCGATTTGCTGCGCTTAACCGCAAATTCGATATTTTGCTTCGCAGTCAGATGAGGAAAAAGCGACGCCTCTTGAAACACATAGCCTAAAGGCCGCTCCCAAGTCGGTAGAAAAAGTTTTTGTTCGTCGTTTTGCCAATAAACGCCGTCGACCTTAACAAAACCCCTTGCCCGCTCCAATCCTGCAATACAGCGAAGAACCGTTGTTTTTCCGGAGCCGGACGCTCCGAAAAGAACTGTAATTCCGGAATTCGGGAACTCAAATGAACATTCCAGCCTGAAACCGTCTTCCCGAGGAAGCAGCAGAGAAGCGGAACTTAAAGAATCAGACATACAGATTAGAAGTCGAGAAAATTAAGGCATAACGCGCTCGTTGTGGCGATTCAAAAGCGTTAAGCCGAGCAAAACGAAGAAACTAAAGACCACCATGCCGCCGGCCAGCCAATGCGCTTTGCCGTACTCCATTGCCTCAACATAACTGTAAATTTCCGTCGAAACAACTTGTGTTTTACCGGGAACGTTGCCGCCGATCATCAAAACGACGCCGAACTCTCCGATGGTATGCGCAAATGTTAGAAGCGCTGCTGTCACAAAGCCGGGCTTAGCAAGCGGGAGAACGACGTTAAAAAAGGCGTCAAGCGGTTTGGCTCCCAAGGTAGCGGCAACCTCCAAAGGACGCTTGCCGATAGATTCAAAAGCCGCCTGTAGTGGCTGGACGGCAAACGGCATCGAATAAACAATACTTCCGATCACAAGACCGGGGAAAGTAAATGTCAGCAAGCCGATGCCCAAAGCCTCAGTGAGCTTGCCTAAAGGACCCGACGGTCCCATGGCAACGAGGAGATAGAAACCGAGCACGCTCGGCGGAAGAACCAATGGCAGCGTAACAATCGAACTGATCGGCGCTCTCCATTTTGATTTGGTGTGCGACAGCCACCATGCCAGCGGTGTTGCCACCAGCAGCAGGAAAACAGTCGTAATCAAAGCAAGCTCTAAGGTCAGCTTGATAGGGAGCAGTTCTTCCGCAGTAAACATGTCGGTCCTAATTCTTAGTTACTTGGTACTGTAGCCGTAGGAATCAATCACTTTCTGAACCTTCGGACTTGTTGCCATAAATTTCATGAAGTCTGCCACGGCTTTGTTGTCTTTGCCAGGGTTCAGAATAACGGAATCCTGACGGATGGGCTTATAGCAGTCAGCCGGGATGATCCAGCCGGAGCCGGAAGTAAACTTGCCATTTTTATAAACCTGAGACAACGCGACAAAACCTACTTGTGCATTTGCTGTCTTAGCGTACTGGAAAGTCTTTCCGATGTTGTCACCGGTGACGAATTTAGGTTCGACTTTCTTAAGATTGCCCCATTTTTCCATGGTCTGATAGGCGGCTTCACCGTAAGGCGCTAACTTCGGATTGGCAACCGCGATTTTCTTAACGGCGTCGGAGAGGATGAAGTTGGGATCTTGTTTGATGAAATTATCTGCTGAGCTCCAGAGAACCAGCTTTCCGAAGGCGTAGGGTTTAGCGTCGATACCGAGACCTTCGTCGACAATCTTCTTAGGTGTCTTTGCATCCGCGGCAAACAAAACCTGATACGGAGCACCATTTTTAATCTGAGCGTAGAAGGCACCGGTTGCACCGAAAGAGGCCAGAATCTTATTACCGCTTTCCTTTTCGTAAATAGCGGAGATTTCTTTTATTGGAGCCGTAAAGTTAGCTGCAACAGCAACGTTGATTTCTGCAGCCGAAACACCGGAAGCAGAAAAGGTTAAGAGTGTTGCAAGAGCGATCATTGTTTTCTTCATAACATCCTCATTGGCTATAATGTAAGCAAATATGGAACTTCTATGTCGTTATTCTAATCTTGAATATCGATAAAATAATAACATTCGTTTAAGTAAGGAATAAAGATGGCCTTAAATATTTCCGACGCCCTTTCACAGAATGTGGTGGATAAAAGAATAGATGTCCTCCAGCGCATCAAACAATACGGAAGTATTTCTGAAGCGGCCCGAAGCGCCGGCATTAGCTACAAAGCCGCATGGCAGGCAATCGAAACGCTTTCCGCTCTTGCCGGGGAACCGTTGGTCGAAAAAACCGTCGGCGGGAACTCAGGCGGAGGCGCTCGCATCACAGAAGCGGGCGAAGCCGTGCTGGAAGCTTCTGCCGCTTTGAATAAGGTAAGAAATCAAATCCTGACAGATATCCAAGGCGGTGAATCTCCGAAACTAGCCGCTTTGGCCTCGGTGGCTCTGCGTATGAGCATCCGCAACATTATTCCCTGCGTGATTGAAGACATTCACGGCGGAATGTCCATGTGCAAGGTCAAGATGAAAGTCTGCGAGGGCCAGTACCTCCGCTCCAGCGTTACGCTCGAAAGCCGTCAGTTGCTCGACCTCAAAGAAGGCAAAAGTGTCTTAGCCCTCTTCAAAGCTTCGGCCGCTACCGTCTCTAAAGAAAAACCGGACGACAGCAGCCGCTGCTTCCTCTTCGGACAAGTCTCCCGGCTACCTCAAAAAGAGAAAGGCGGAGAAGTAACCTTAAGGCTGCCTAACGGCTTAAATGTGGTCGGCTTCATTCGCGGAAATCACGGCTTGCAAATCGGATCTGAAGCTTATATTCAGATTCCTGAACAAAGTGTTGTCATAGCCTTATTAGGCTGATAGCCTAATTTGGTGGAAAGAATAACCCCTTGAATTTCCTGGACAAAAAACAACAGGAAAGTGTTTTTTTAAGGGTAAACCCTTAGGAGTATTTACCTAATCATAAGGTAGGTAGAAAAGCATTTTTCGTTTTCTTAAGATAATATTATGAATGTGAGAGCGGCGCTACACCGTCTCTACTTGATTCTTAAGTCCAATAACATGCTTTCTAATTTCACCCTGGAAAGCGAAAAAAGGGAGTACAAAATGTCTCAAACCGGAAAATGGGGTACTTTTTGGATCCTCGTGATAGGCATCGTCGTCGGCATTCTGTGTACGGCAGGTCTCGTCGGTGTTGTTCAGTGGGCCGGTACCGATAAATTCTGCACAGGCTGGTGCCACTCTATGGACGGCGTTACCTATGCATGGAAACAAGGCCAGCACGCCAGAACCCCGTCAGGTTACACAGCCGGATGCTCCGACTGCCACCTCTTAAATGAAACAAATCGTCCGTTAACACCTGTTGCTTATGTTGAACTCCTGTTCGCAAAAGCAAAAGCCGGTTCTATTTCCGGTTTCGGCGAACTCCGCGGCACACTCAACACACCGCAGATGTGGCTGGAAAAACGTCCTGAACTTTCTAAGGCTGTAAACGACTGGATGGTCTCTTACAATTTCCGCAACTGCCGCGGTTGCCACAACTTAGCCGATATGTACAACGCTAAGAACCCGATGGTTGCTAAGATGCACGCCGGCTTCATCGACAAACCGACAAACTGCATCATGTGCCATAAGACCGCCGGTCACAACTACAAGATGGCTGACGAAATCATTAAGGCTACAGGCAAATGGCCTGATCCGGCCAAAGCTTGGGAACAGGCTGACGCCGCTGCTAAGAAATAATTCTTAGAACAAACGGAGCTCGAAAGTGAGCTCCGTTTTTTGTGCCCATAAAAAACGCCGAGAATCGCGGCGTTTTGTTTTAGCTACCAAAAGACTTAGTCTTTCTTTGAACGATTGGCAAAGAAGTTAGCCTTCTGAATGTTTTCAGTAGCCAGCGTGAAGATCTGGTTGGTCAGGTCTTCAGCCAGGGCTTCGCATTCGGCCAGAAGCTCAAGGTTGGTCTTCTGCAGGAGAGCAGTGGCAGCTTTCTTGTCGGACTTGATGAGTTCGACGTACTGCTTTTCCATCTGTTCCTGCTTAGCCGTCATGGCGCGTTCCTGATCGCCGAAGGCTTTCTTCACGATCGGAGCATAAGTCGGATAGTCGGTCATGACGAGCGTCTGAAGTTTACGGAACTTCCAGTAAACAGAGGCACTGTCAGCCTGGCAAGTACCGATACCGTAGTGGCCCGGAACCTGTTCGAGGCCCTGATAGAAAGGCATGAAGCAGGAAAGATCAGCCATACCGAAAGCGATGTAGATCACATCACCGATAGCTCTCGGCAGCCAGGGACGAACCTGCATAACGTGTGCTTCGTAAGTACGGAAGACACTGACGGGACGCCAGGGTTCATTGCCGTTAAGGCCGTGAGAGTACGGATCGTGCTCGCTGGCGTCGAAGTGGTCACGCATCACGCGCTTGGCGTCTTCGAGGGAGAGTTTGCGTTCGGGCTTCATAAATACGCCGAATTCGCGGCCGTCTTCGACGGGCTGAATCACAGACGGATTGAAGAGCTTCTGGATCTGCCAAACGCGCGGATCGTTGTAAACACGGTCACGGTCGTCGTTGCGTGTGTAAGCAGCGGCGAAATCGAACGGACCTTTCTGCGGATCATAGAAGCCGTGTCTGATGGCAAAGTCGATCAGGTCGGGGCTGCCTTTGAACTCGGAAGCGTTCGGATCGTAAAGACGCAGACGGCCCTGATTGCCGGAACCGAAGTAAACGTCTTCCGGAATTCTCTGAGCCATCCACTGATGACCGGTTCCGGTTTCCAGATACCAGATTTCGTTGTCGTCAACAAATGCAACGCCGAAACCTTCGCCTGCGCCGTGTGTTTCAATTATCTTGCCTAAGAGCTCAACACCTTCTGCCGCGGTATGGCAGCGAGGAAGAATGATATCGATGATGTCGTCTTCAGTGATACCGGTTTCTTTGTTGTACGGATCGATGGCCAATGCGTCGTCACGGGCGAAAATGGACTCCGTGCCGGTCACGCCGAGGCCGGCTTCGTTAAAGCCGACGGCGCCGTGAAGTTTTGTCTGCCAGTTGGGAACCGAGGTGTAACGCATAGCGTGCACAGGCTGCGGATAGCTGAAATCGGTTGCGCCGTTGTGATCCTTGGTGCGATACATCGCGCCTTCAGGATAGTAGCAAGCAGGATGAATGATGAACAACTGAGCCTTGAGCGCAGAGCTATCGGCACTTCTTGCAACTAAGAAAGAACCGTCAACCGTAGCTTTGTCGCCGACGATAAAAGTAGTGCACATATGCAACTCCTTGGTTAAAAAGTGAACCCATTCTAATTGCTATCGCTCAGAGAGGCTTAAAAACAGTTTTTGCCGAGCGCAAAAATATGTGAAGAATTAAGACAATGCGTCAAACATCAGCGCCTTTTTCCTTGTAAAAATAGGTACCGCGCTAAAATGGTCGAATTCAAAAAAGCGAACATAAAGATGGCATCACAAAACGCATCAAATATTGTTTTTAGAAAAGACTACACGGCTCCCGATCATCAGATCGAGTCGATCGACCTTTCTTTCGATTTAATCCCTACCTGCACAGAAGTCACTTCCAAAATTATTGCTGTCCCGCAGGAAGACAGAAAAAGTGACGATCTGATTTTGGACGGAGACGACCTGACACTAGTCTCCATCAAGATCGCGGGCGAAGATTCCTTCCCCGGGCAATACGACATGCGTCCCGGAAAGCTCATTATTCACAACATTAAGGAACGCACGGAAATTGAAATCGTCACGAGAATCAATCCGCGCAACAACCTTGAGCTCTCCGGACTTTACATGAGTAAGAACAACTACATTACTCAGTGCGAGTCCGAAGGCTTCCGCCGCATTACCTACTTCCCCGATCGTCCCGACATTCTTGCCAAGTACAGAGTGGTCATTCGTGCGCCGAAAGACTACAAAGACCTTCTTTCCAATGGCAATCTTGTCGAACAGGGAGAACTGCTCGACGGACGCAACTATGCCATCTGGGAAGATCCGTTCCCGAAACCCTCTTACCTCTTTGCCTTGGTTGCCGGCAATTTCGTCGCTCAGGAGCAGAAAGTCACCTTGTCCGACGGCCGCGAAGCCTTGCTCCAAATTTGGACGGAACCGGCCAACAAAGGTAAAACAGAGTTTGCCATGCAAAGTCTGGTCAAAGCCATTAAGTGGGACGAAGAGCGTTTCGGTTTGGACCTGGACTTAGACCGCTTCATGATTGTGGCGACCGACGACTTCAACTTCGGCGCCATGGAAAACAAAGGCCTGAACATCTTTAACTCCAAATATGTTCTGGCTGATGAGAACGTCGCAACCGATCAGGACTTCGCCAATATTGAAGCCGTCATCGGACACGAATATTTCCATAACTGGACCGGCGATCGCGTCACCTGCCGAGATTGGTTCCAGCTGTCTCTGAAAGAAGGCCTTACCGTCTTCAGAGAGCAGGAATTCTCTGCCGATATGTTGGGCGACGAATCTTCCCGCGCGGTAAAACGTATCGATGACGTACGCGTACTGAGAAATTCTCAGTTCCCGGAAGACGCCGGCCCTATGGCTCATCCGATTCGTCCGGAGTCTTACCGCTCGATCAACAATTTCTACACCACTACGGTGTATGAAAAAGGCGCTGAAGTCGTCCGTATGTATCAGACACTGTTCGGCAAGGACGGCTTCCGCCGCGGCTTGCTTGAATACATCAATCGCTATGACGGCACCGCAGCAACTTGCGACGATTTCTTAAATGCCATGGCGGAATCGAATTATGAAGACTTGTCTCAGTTCGAACTCTGGTATTCACAGGCCGGTACTCCGCGCATCTCTGTCGAAACCAAATGGGACGAAATCGCCAAAACCTTTACTTTGACACTGCGTCAGAACAACCGAACCTTCCCGGGCAAACCGGCGCCGAAGCCGCTCATGATTCCCGTGAAGATCGGCATTCTGGACGACGCTGGAAACGATATTCCTCTGCAGCTTGAAGGTGAAGACTCCCCGGACGGCACGTCTCGTCTGCTGATTTTGGACGAGGCAGTCCAGAGCTGGACTTTCCGCAATGTCTCGACAAAACCACTGCTCTCCATCGGAAGAGGCTTCTCCGCTCCGGTCATCTTCAATACCGAATACACCCGCGAACAGTTGGCTTTCTTAGCCCGCCACGATTCCGATCTTTTCAACCGTGCCGATGCGTTTGAAAAGCTCACGCTCCAGATGGTCGATCAGTTCATCACGGACCTGAGCAGACGCGGAGCTCAGAACGCAATGCCGTCCGAGTCCTATCTTTTCGCCTTTGAGGACATCCTGAACGACGACTCTCTGTCTCCGGCTTACCGCGCCAAAGTTCTAGAAATGCCGAGCGAGAATTACATCGCCGAGAACCGTGTTCTGATCGAACCGGCGCTCATTCGCGAGGCCTGCGACTTGATCAAGCGCAGAATCGGTCAGCGCCTAAGAGGCTCTTTTGAAGACAAGATTAAAAACAACCAGACACCGGGTCTTTATCGACCGGATGCCGCGGACGCAGGTCGCCGTGCGCTTAAGCTGCTGTCCCTGAGCTACCTGGCTTATGCTCAGGATGCCAAGGCTATGCAGCAGGTTCGCAATCTCTATAAAAATGCAAACAACCTGACCGACCGATTAGGTGCCGTCAATATTGCCGTGCAGGCTTCCCTGCCGATCGGAGAAGAACTCTTGAGTAAGGCAGACGTTGAATGGAAGTCTGAACCGCTTCTGAACAACAAGTGGCTGGCGCTCAGCACTCAGCTCCGCACTCAGCGCGGCAAGCGTCCGACCGTGGATTTAATTCGTGCCCTGACTCAGCATCCGAAGTATCAGGATCACAACCCGAACAGCATTTACGCCCTGCTCGGCACATTCTTCCGTACAGGCGGTCCGGAATTCCATCGTCCTGACGGAATGGGTTATCAGCTTTGGGTTGACAGCGTTCTGTTCGTCGACAAATTCAACCCGCAAGTCGCAGCCCGCCTTGCTCGAGCTTTAGAAAACTGGCGCCGTTACGAGCCGACTTTGTCCAACCTCATGTACAAAGCGCTCAAATATGTCAGTGAAGAGAAGAATCTTTCTCCGAATGTTCGAGAAATTATTGAGCATGCCCTGACAGAACCCGTCTAGAATTTTTTAGAATGCAGAACACAAACGATCTTTCAAAAGGAGATTTATAAAGTGGCCATCAACCTTCAGCAGTTTTTAGCGAAACAGTTAAGCGACGGCGTCATCGATCAGCAGCTTTGCGATCTTCTCAACGCGGTTGCAGACTTGAGTAAAGAAATCAACGATAAGGTGACCCACGGAGCTCTTGCCGGCGTTCTCGGCTTTGCCGGAACAGACAACGTTCAAGGCGAACACCAGAAAAAACTTGACGTCATCACAAATGAAATCTTTGTGGAAGGCGTCGAGTGGACCGGTGCCTTAGCCGGCATGGCCAGTGAAGAAATGGACCACTGCCTGCCTACTCCGGCAGCTTACAAACGCGGCAAATATCTCATCATGTTCGACCCCTTAGACGGTTCGAGCAATATCGATATCAACGCGCCGATTGGAACGATCTTCTCCATTACTAAGGCTCCCGAAGGAAAGATCGCCGATGAGAGCTTCCTCACGCCGGGCCGCAAGCAGATTGCTGCCGGCTATGTGATGTACTCGCCGCAAACCATCCTAACCTTAACGGTCGGAAACGGCGTTTTCATGTTCACGCTAAACCTCGGCACGGGCGAATACATCCTAACGAAGGAAAATATCCGTATTCCTGTTCAGACACAGGAATTTGCGATCAATATGTCGAACATGAGACATTGGGAAGCTCCTGTTCAGAAGTACGTTCAGGAACTTTTAGCCGGCGATACCGGTCCTTTGGGCAAGAATTTCAACATGCGCTGGGTGGCTGCCATGGTTGCTGAAGTTCATCGAGTTCTCTGCCGCGGCGGCATATTCATGTATCCGCGCGACAACCGCGATCCGTCTAAACCCGGCAAACTCCGTTTGATGTATGAAGCCAACCCGATGTCTTTCCTTATCGAACAGGCCGGCGGCAAAGCCACAAACGGATATCAGAATATTCTTGACCTGCAGCCCGAGAAGCTGCATCAGAGAGTGGCCGTATTCTTAGGGAGTGCCGAAGAAGTGGAACGTGTCACTTCTTATCACGAGTAATACGTTCTCTTCAGAAACAGAAAGCGGGCAGAAGCCCGCTTTCTTGTTATTGTCAGCGACTATTGCTGATCAGGATTTTTATTAGCAATCAAAATCTTTGTAATTTTGTCGTCCATCGTATCCAGCGTACCGGAAATAGAAGTATTCAATTCTTTATTGGCGGCAGCAATCTGATCTTCCGCACCCTTGAAAGCTTCAAGGATCTTGTTCTGGCGTTCGGTTAAGCGCTGTTCGGTCTGACTAAGAATCTGTTTTTGTTCTTCCATCCAGACTTGCCATTTCTTTTCAAAGTCAGCCTTAACATCGGTCAGTCGGGAAGCTTCCTGATCCGTTGCAAGCTTGCGCTGTTCCTGGAGTTCTTTTGTCAGGCGGCGCATTGTGGCAAACGATCCGGTTTGCTGGACAAACAAGATGTAAATCACGATCACGAAAAGCAAGCTGAACCAGAAAAGAAGCATCAGCGTAATCGGCGCCTTAGCTGTAGTAATCAAAAGATTGACTTCTGCGGGGGCGTTTACAGCCGGCCAATTAATAAAGACAAAACCGGCTCCAACTAATAAGACCAATAAGAGGACGATATAGCGCATAAAGGGACCTTATAAATTTTTAGAGAGGATTATGTCAGTTTAATAGATATGCGCGCATATGCACAGAAGCTGTTACGTGCAACCTCTCAGATCTTCTCGTTTCTTTCAACTGCGATTTTCGCTAAAGATGCTGAGCAATAAAATAGGTTCGGAGGTTGGTTACTCATCATGGCTGCTGATGGAACCTCCTGCGCAGGATAGAAACCCAATGAGAAATCATAATCACTTTGATTTTTTAATGTACCTGACGCGAAATTAGGCTTGTCAGACTCACCATTTAAGATAGGACAGCCGGTCCCGAAGGAGTTTTTGTACTTGAAGATTTTGTCAGTAAGGATGACAAGTTATTTAAATTAAAGAAATCGTAACGCCCAAGGCAGGTTTGCAACTCTTTGTTGGATAAGGATTATCTTACGCCAGAGCCTTTAAAAGAATCTCGATCCATAATTCTTCGAATGGTTTTTTAAAGTCGAATTAGAAAGTGGAGCTTTTATTTAAATAAGTAAACACCCTTACCTGTTGACACACGGGAACATCAGAACTTCTCTTCCAAAAATCTCCTTAGGATTCATGGACTTCCTCCAGTGATCGGAGAAGTGAAAACACAGCTCATTTGGAGAAAGAATTTGCTCGTACCGAACATCCGAGCACTCATGGAGGTACTCCAATAGGCGCATAATGATGGAAATATTTAGGAGAGAATGAATGAAAACTGATCCGCGTTTCCCAAAACTTCATATCGTTGACCATCCGCTCGTGCAGCACAAGCTCAGCACCATGCGTGAAAAGAAGACCCCGTCTAATTCTTTCCGTCAACTGCTTCGCGAACTTACTTACCTGATCGGATATGAAGTGACACGCGATCTGCCGCTCGAAACTCGTACGATTGATACTCCGCTTTGCAAATGCAAAGGTAATTTCATCAAAGGTAAAAAGCTGGTAATCATTCCGATCCTGAGAGCTGGCTTAGGTATGTCAGAAGGACTACTGGACTTGATGCCGTCCGCCCGTGTGGGTCATATCGGCTTATACCGCGGCCCTGATCATAAACCGGTTGAATACCTTGTTAAGCTGCCTTCCAAACTCGAAGGCCGTCGCGTCATTCTGTGTGACCCGATGCTGGCTACCGGTAACTCTGCGGTCGCAGCTGTCGATACATTGCTTAAGCGCGGCGTAAAACCAAAAGACATTACTTTTGTCGCTCTGGTTTCCGCTCCGGAAGGTGTTGAAACATTCCAGAAAGCTCATCCCGAAATTGAACTCTACGTCGCCTCTTTAGACGAAAAGCTCGACAAGAACGCTTACATCCTTCCTGGTCTTGGCGATGCCGGAGATAGAGTTTTCGGCACCAAATAAGTGCATTCTTGAATAAAATTTAGGTGTAAACCCTCGTATTTTTATTAAAAATGAGGGTTTTGCTTTATCTTCTTCAGTCAAAGCTTGATTTTTAGAAGACAGGTCGTTCGTTCAAGCGCATTATTACGCTCAGTGTTAAACGCTAACTCATCCTATTTCTAAGGTTTATCATGGCTGATGATTTCAAAGACATCTCCCACCTCTACAAGGTGACACCTTCTGCCAAGACCATCATTGATGGCGAAGACTTGGTGGAAACAAAACAGAAATCCAAGGCTTATGCCTGGTGCGACGTTCTCCAGTCCGTTACCGGCTTGATCCTCGGTCTCTTCCTTTTCTGCCATATGGGCTTCACAAGCTCCATTCTTCTTGGCAAAGACACTTTTTGGTCTCTGGTTTCTTTGACCGGCGGCTACTTCATTGACGGTGTCGATCACCTCTGGATGCACTCCGTATTCGTCGGCGTGATCTTCGTCCTGGTTGTTATTCACGCGATTCTTGCTCTCCGCAAGTTCCCGAACAACTACAAAGCCTTCCGCATCATGCGCGGCCACTACAAACTGCTCCGTCACACTGACACAACAATGTGGTGGGTTCAGTTCATCACCGGTGTTATCCTCACCGCTCTGGTCTTCCCGCACATGCTCCCCATGCTGATGGATCCGGGCAGCATCGGACCTTACGGCAGCGGTCTCGAGGTTTATCACTCCTGGCTGTGGGTTGTCTTCCTGTTCCTCATCGTTACTGAACTTCACGGCATGATCGGTCTGTATCGTCTGTGCATGAAGTGGTGCGGTCCGTCGAACGCCACACGCAGCTTCCTCCGCAAGCTTACATATGTCCTCATCGTCGGTATGATCGCCATGGGTTCCTTCACGATCATGGGCTTCTACAACGCCGGTGAAGAAGCTGCCAAACTTGATCCCGAAGCTCACTACGTTCCGGGCTGGCTGCAGACTCCTCAGACTGCTCCTTACCCGAGCTGGTGGCCTGACCACCTCAAGAAGAACTAATCAGATTCTTCTGAGTACATAATTCAGACGGGCGCGTTAAGCGCCCGTTTTCTTTTGTCTGTTCAAAATCCTTCCTACGTCCTTCTGTGACGGGCTAAGAATTCACCATAATCACAAGCCCTGGATTGACCGATACTCTCAACCTACGTCCTGTTTGGTTACAGGGAACTGGTTCTTTTACCATCGATCTCCGCGGCGCATTTAGGTCCGGTTACAGGCAAAAATTTAGGCCCGGACTCTTTACGAGGCCGGACCTAAATAATTTCTATGTCTAAGTCTGATCAACCGTTCAGCTTCTTAGCCATTCCGACATACATGTCAAAGGCCTGTTTGAATGCGCCTTCGTCAATGTCGAAAGATCCCTGGTGATGGCCTGCAGCCCTGTCAGCGCCGCAAATGAAGAATGCAGCTTTACCGCCGTGAGCCTGGACACGCTTACCGAGAACGGAAATGTCTTCAGAACCGCCGAAGTTTCCGTCCGGACGAATGTTGTTGATCCCGGGAACGGTCTTAGCAACTTCGATCAGCATGTCGGAGAGTTCTTTGTCGTTGGTGAAATCAACGGCAGCGCCCATCTGAGAAATTTCATACGAAACGTCAAAGCCCTTAGCGATGCCTTCAACGATGTTCTTGACGTTCTCAACCATGTAGTCGTTGATGGAGCTGGTTTCACCGCGAACTTCCAGAGCCATATGGGCAGAGCTCGGAATAACGTTGCGGCCTTCACCGGCGCGCAGTGTACCGACGTTGATGCGAGTCATACCGCCGCCGTGACGAGGAATACCCATCATCTGAACAACCGCGTTGCAGGCTGCAGCAAGAGCGTTGCGGCCGGCATTCGGTTCTTTACCGGCGTGGGCAGGTTTGCCTTTGAATGTCACGTCAAACTTGGATGTGCAGAGCAAGCCGTAGGGAGCAGCAACGATTTCGCCGGAATCCGCCATGAAGGAAATATGGCTTCCGAGGAAGTAATCAGCATCGTCAACAATGCCGGAAGCAGCAATGGCGCTGGCGCCGCGAACGCCTTCTTCAGCAGGCTGGAAGACGATCTTGAACTTGCCTTTGAGTTCGTCTTTGCGCTCGGCAATCCAGTGAGCCAGAGTCAGACCGATAGAGATATGGGAGTCATGACCACAAGCGTGCATAAAGCCGGTGTGCTGGCTTCTGAAGCCTTCTTTGTTCGGCTTGTGTTCGGGATTGTCGGTTTCGTTTACGCAAACGCAGTCGATATCGAAACGGAATGCAGTTGTCGGGCCTTCTTTGCCTGTGTCGAGCAAAGCAACGCAGCCAGTGTAGCCTTCGGTTTCGTCAATGAAAGACTGAGAAACTCCGCGGGCCAAGGCGTTCTTAATGCCTTCCTGAACGAGTTTTTCGTTACGGCCGAATACCTGTTCGGGATTGATGATCTTTGTGCCGAGCAGGACTTCATAACCCCAGGAGCGCAGCTTGTTGACGATGTAGTTAGTGGTCCAGAATTCGGTCCAGCCTTCTTCCGGCCACTGATGAAGCTCACGTCTCTGTTCGACAAGCTGCTTGGTGTAATCAGTCATTTTTTCTCCTTTTGATTTGTCAGTTCGTTCTGTATAGAACAGATTGATTTTAAACTAGTCATCACAAAATGTGAATAGTTTTTACAAATCGAGAATTCCTATAAACATTAAGCTCTTCAATGTTTTACCCCATAAAAATACAAACCGCCCGACCCACAGAAGAGTCGAGCGGTTTTATTTGTTTAATTAGGGTTGACTAAACCATAATCAAAGCCAAGGTAATCACGGCCACAATCATCGGGACTGCGGTACGTTTCACCAACTGAATCGGCGGAACCATTGCGAGACCGGAGAGAAGAATCACAACACCGGCGATCGGGGACATCGTACGGCCGAGAGAGCCGGAGATGAGGGCCAGAGAGCCGAGGTTAGGAACCTGCATTCCGAAGTCAACAGCGTGCGGAGTAACCGCTTCGTTGAAAGCAAAGGTAGCAGCGTCGCCGGAACCGGTAATAACAGCCAGAACGAATGGTCCAAGAGAACCGCCCCAGCGAGCGAGTTCGTTGGAGGCCTTCAGAGCTGTAACGAAAGCATCGATCAGACCGGCACTGCGGAGACCGGCAGCGAACACACCGGCGGCAATGATGATACCCATAACGTCGCCGTAGCCGTTACCCATACCTCTGAAGAACTCTTTGGAGAACTTCTGAGGATCGCACCAGGAGACGAGCAGCGTGAAGATGGCGCCGAGGACCATAGCCTGAGCAACACCCATCTTAAGAGCCGGAACGTACTTGTTGCCGAGAACGAGGATGATCAAGGGGATGAGCGGGGCAAGAGCTTTCAGGAAGTTGATCTTCTCGATCGGAGCACCGCCTTCCTTAGCAGAGTAAGCCGCCAGTTCTTCAGCAGTAGGCTTGTTGTCACGAAGAACCAAGCAGACGATCGTAATACCAACCAAACCGATACCCATCATGATGAGCGAGAACGGAGTGTGGAGAGAGATCAAATCCATCACGTTCATCTTGGAGATGCCGGCAACGAAGTTGTTGTGGCTCATACCCGGAGAAAGAATGGAACCGTATGTACCCATCAAAATGGCAGCACCGGCTGCAGCGGGACGGATACCGGCGCGAATCATAACCGGAATGAACGTTGCACCCACAGCAGCAGCACAACCTGCGGCAGAAGGAATAGCAATGTTGACGAAGAAGGTCACGGCAGTAGCGGCCGGAATCAGCAGAATGCCCAATCTCTTGAGCGGAGCTGCAAGCAGGCTAACCAGATGACGATCGCAGGAAGTGTGCGTAACGACGTAAGCAAAGCCCATCAGATTGCCATGATCAAGCTGGCGTTCGTCATGCTCTTGGCAAACTGGTCTAAAGCTGCCATCGGTTTCATAGAGATGCAGCATAAGAACAAGCCGGCTGTGAACAACACCAAACGTGTCTCATAGCGCTTAATTAAGCAGTAAATCGTCGCAATAATGACGAGCACTGCAATCCAGGCTGTAATTGACATTGAAATATACCTATTGATTTTTTGTGTACTGCTTTTTCCGAATCCGGAAAAAACTCTCCCCGGCTGAAATGGGAAAATTCACTATTTCGGCCTGCCGTGAGTGTTTCACATTTGTCACTTTTTTGTAATGTGGGTAACCCTTACATCTGCACATTTCTTTTACATTTAGACATAAAATTATTGATCCCGTTTATTTGTGACTTTTACTCATTTCTTCCCATCTTTCGGAGTCTGACTTAACGATTTAGACTCTCACAGATACTCAACATTCACACCAGGAGAACACATGACAACTGACTTCCAAAAAGATTCCCTAGTCTTTGCTCAAAAATGCTTTGATGACGTGCGCGCTATGTCCAAAGACACCACCGGCGTTTCCAGACAGGGTTACAGCCCTGTTGAAACAAAGGTTCTTGAGTACTTCAAAAAAATCGGCGTAGAACTCAATCTCGAAATCAGCACCGACAAGGCCGGCAACGTTTGGATGACCGTCCCCGGAAAAAATCGTGAACTTCCCGCGCTCGTGAGCGGCTCTCATGCCGACTCTGTTCCTCAGGGCGGAAACTATGACGGACTAGCCGGCATCGTCGCCGCTCTGACCGTCGCCCGATGGATGCGCGAAACGGGTTATCAGCCCGAACGCGACTATACGGTTCTGATGATGAGAATGGAAGAAAGCTCCTGGTTTGGCAAATGCTATGTGGGTTCTCTCGGTATGACCGGCCAGCTCACTGAAAAGGATTTAGCCCTCAAACATCGCAGCAACGGAAAAACACTTGCTGAGACCATCAAAGAATGCGGCTTTAATCCGGAAGATCTGACAACCGGCGAGCCTGTTGTCGATCTCGCCAAGATGGCTGCCTTTATCGAACTTCATATCGAACAGGGCCCGACCCTTGATTCTTCCGAAGAATACCGCGTCGGTATCGTCACCGGCATCCGCGGCAACCTTCGTCATAAGACGATTCGCTGCATCGGCCAGACCGCTCATTCCGGCGCCGTTGACAAACAATTCAGACACGACGCCGTGCTCGCTTTTGCCGAATTGGCCTATCGTATGGACTGCTTGTGGGATGAGTGGCTCAAAGCCGGACACGACCTGGTTTTCACGATCGGCGTCGTTCACACTGCCCCGACTTCTGCAATCGCGATCGTTCCGGGCGAAGTTACCTTCTGTTCCGACATTCGTTCTCTGTCTCAGGAGACACTCGACGGCTTCCATGCTTTGTTTGAAGAAGAAGCCCGTAAGATCGGAGAAAAACGCGGCGTTAAATTTGAGTTTGACGGCGTGATCAAGAGCCAGCCGCTCGCCATTCACAAAGAACTCAGCGAGCACTTGGCCAAGTCCGCCACTGAGGCAGGCCTCAAGGTTAAGAAGTTGCCGTCCGGCGCAGGTCACGATACGGTTATTTTCGGCAACCTCGGCATTCCAGCTGCGATGATCTTCGTTGCTAACCAGAAGGGTTCTCACAATCCGAACGAAGCCATGGAAATCACAGACTTCATTCAAGGTGCAGAAGCACTGTGGCACGCCGTCAAGGCTTTCCCGGTCGAAGGCATCCGCTAAACATTGATTAGCTTTCTATAGGCGTCCGATGCATTGGCTTCAGACGCCTTTTGTTTTGGCCTTTCGAAAAATAATCGAACAATGGTGTTCTCGTCATTAGAATGAACGGAAGTTGCAACGTTCATTCATTGGAGAAGCCGAAAGTGAACCTGAAAAAACTCCTTGTAACTTTCAGCCACTCGCTGTTTTGGCAGATCTCCTGCTTTTTGCTCGTCGTCACTGCCTTTGCCTTCGGAGCCCTCTTCCTCGTACTTCAAATCTCGGAAGATTCGACCGGAAAAGGCAGCGCAATTAATGTGTCGGGCTCTCTTCGTATGCAGAGTTATGTGCTGGCCTTGACAGTCGCACGCAGCTCGGAAGACAGCGAGGTTGTTCGCAGTAAGGACATTAAGGCTGCCATTGCAGAATTCGAAAGACGTTTAAACCTGCCGGGGCTAACTCAGGCTATTCCTGAGGAGTCAGACAATGAACTTCGCAAAAGCTACGACCTTATTTCTTCCGATTTCTATTCAAAAATAAAACCGATGGCGATAGAAACCATTCAGCAGCCGCAAAAGATCCATGAGTTTTTAAATACGGTTCCTAAGTTCGTCTCTGTCATCGACACGTTTGTTTTTGACCTGGAACAGGATCTCGAATCAAAAAGCAATTTCATCCACGCCGGCCTCATTGCTTTCATGCTTTTGGCCTTCGTCCTTTACTTCGGTGTACGCTATTTCCTGCGTCACACGCTGTTTGAACCCTTAGAAGATTTGGCTAACCTTGCCTCTTCCGTCCGAAACGGCGATTTCACAAAGTCGAGTACTTACAGAAAGCACAATGAGATCGGAACACTTTCCGAAAGCATGAACTTCATGATCCGCGACTTATCGCGCATGTACTCATCCCTGGAAGAACAAGTTCGTGAAAAGACTGCTGACTTAAATCGCCAAAACAAAGCGCTCAACCTGCTCTACGGGCTTAAGAACGTCCTCGGGGCTGAGCTCAACCGATCGGTTTTAGAAAAAGCCCTGGACTTTTGCTCCGAAAATTTAGAAGCCTTGAGCTGCGCTGTTTACCTTCGCAACGACGGCGACAAGACGCTTCGTCTTGCCGCGCGATTCAGCCACCATCCGATTGACCCCGAAGAAATAAGAAAGTTTTTTGAAGGCCAAAACGTTTCCTTCGAGAAATACAATTTCTTCAAGAAAGAAGTCCTCGGAAAAGACTGCACACTCGTTCTTGTCCCCGGAGCTGTCGGAACCACGAGGCTGTCTTTTGCTGCAATCTTTTGCGGTGAAGCTCCGGTGCACATCGATCGCGAACTGCTTCGAAGCATTGCACGAGAATTTGCTTTAGCGATCAACAACTCTGAGAAGAACGTGGAGTCTCGCCGCCTGATTCTTTTTGAAGAACGCTCGACAATCGCGCGCGAACTTCATGACTCGATCGCTCAGTCCCTCTCCTTCTCTCGAATTCAAATCACACGTCTAGACGCTGCGCTTAAAAACAAGTCCGACGAAGCTGAAGTCCGCAGCATTCTCGATGAGCTCAAGCTCGGCGTGATCACCGCTTATCAACAGCTCCGTTCAGTTTTGACAACCTTCCGTCTCAAGCCGAAATCTCCAGACCTTCGAGAGAACATTCTTTCCTCTCTGGATGAATTTAAGGAGCGTTCCGGCATCGACTATAGCGTCGAAAATCAGATTCAAAGTTTTGAGCTGGATGCTCAAAGCCATGTACATTTGCTCCACATCCTGCGTGAAGCTCTGACCAACGTCGAGAAGCATTCTCGGGCAAGCGCCGTAGAGGTCACCTTTAAACCGATAGGGGAATATTCCTTCGAAATGCGCGTCTCAGACAACGGGCAAGGATTTGATCTAAAAAGTAAGAAAGGTCATTACGGGTTGGAAATCATGCATGAGCGTGCTAAGGTATTGGGCGGGGAATTGCATGTTGAACCTGTCATCCCCCACGGAACTTCGGTTGTTCTTCGTTTTAACTCTCAGAAAAAGGCGGTTTCCTGATGGCTAGTGAACATGACATTATTGTTGTAGATGACCACCCGCTCTTTCGCCGCGGCGTCATCCAGTTATTAAAAATGGATCCGTCCTTTAACGTTGTCGCTGAAGCCGGCGATTTCGAAGCAGCAATGGTAGCTGTACGCGAAAGAGACCCCGATATCGTTCTTTTGGACTTGAACATGAAACACACGAGCGGCGTGGAGATCCTAACGGCAATCAAAACGTTTGACCCTTCGATCCGTGTCATCATGCTCACGGTTTCGGACTCTCCTTCCGACCTGCTCCAATGCTTCCAAAACGGCGCCGACGGCTACCTGCTCAAAGATCAGGAGCCGGAACAGATTCTTGAAGACATTCAGAAAGCCGCAAAAGGCCAAACAGTTCTCTCTGCGTCGATGAATCAGGCCTTAGCCGAGTGCTTAAGAGAAGAGTCCTTCAGCAAAGAGCGCCGCGTCTCCGAGCTTACAGAACGAGAAAAGAGCGTCTTGAAGCTCATTGCGCAGGGCAAGACCAACAAAGAAATCGGCAAAGCCCTTGAAATTTCTGACGGCACGGTCAAAGTGCACGTCAAACATGTGCTCCACAAGCTCTCCTTCCGCTCCAGAGTGGAAGCAGCGGTTTGGGCTAAAGAACAAAAGAATCTTTAGTTCTGCCAATACAAAAAAAGCGCACGACTGGAAATTCGGAAGTGCGCTTTTTTGTGTGGCTCTACGCTTTATTTTTGCGGCAGAACTTCAGCGTGGCAGAGCAGGCATTCGTAGCGGTTGGGATTGACCTTACCGTCGCTCACATGGCTGGGAGGCAGCGGTGTGGGAGAGCCTTTGGCTACTTTCATGCCCGGTTCGCCGGGGATGTGGCACATCACGCAGGCATTCTTTTCCGGAGTAATCGGAATGTAGGCTGCGATCGGATGCGGAATCATCGGGGGAGCAAACTTGGCGAGCTCAGAGGACTGAGCAGGCTGCTGTGCATACACGACAGGGGCAAAGACCAGTGCAGCAAGAGAAAGCATGAATAATTTTTTCATATGAACTCCTATTGAGTTTTCTTTGAATCTTTAATCGGGCGAATTCCGAAATTAAGGCTGTTTTCCGGGCAAATGCTCACGCATTTACCGCAGTTCGTGCATTCTCCGGAAGCGTACATACCGACTTCCGCCGCTTTCTTGAAGTTAATCACTTGCGGTTCGGGGCAGACTTTGATGCAGTCGCCGCAGCGGGTGCACGTATCATTGTCAAACTTGACTTTGGTCAGACCGATCTTTCCCCACAACGCCCAGAAGGCGCCTAAGGGACAGAGATGGCCGCACCAGCCGCGTTTTGTCACGGCAAGGTCAAGCGCAAAGATTCCGAAGACAGCACTCAACAGACCTAAGAATCCTCCGTAAACGATCTCACGCCACAGAATGCCTTGCGGGCTGATGGCTTCAAAAGCTGCCGTTCCCGTCACAATAGACAGAATCAGAGCAATCGCCAGAAGCACATAACGCGTACCGGAAGACAGAGACAGAACGTTCGTGTTGATGCCTAACTTCTTACGGCACCAGAAGGCAAAGTCCGTCACCAAGTTCATCGGGCACACCCAGGAGCAGAACGATCTGCCGCTTACAACCCAGTAAACGGCAAGGATGATTCCGGCTCCGATCATGGATTCCGGTGAAAGCCAATACTGAGCGACCAAGCGCTGCAGAGCGGCAAACGGATCAGCCAGCGGAACGGTGTCAAAGATTCGAGAAGAAGAAAGATCACCTGCAAGAATCGGATGACCGAGGACTTTCCAGCCGAAGCGGAATGTCCCGATGAAGGCGAGCAGAATGCAGAACTGAACAAAACGGCGCGCAATCGTAAAACGATAGCGATGCAGCCATTCTCCGAACGTGCGGGGCGCGTCCAGATGACGAATTACTTTTTTGTTTTCCATCATGGCAGCTCCGAATTCAGGAAGTCGAGGCCTCCCGGAGGAAGCGGCTTCCCATCTTTACTCGTCATCGGTGCATCGGGCACAGCTCGAGCATCGAGTTTTTCCTTCCAGCCCAAACGATAGTGGTCGCCGATCTTACCGAGGAACGCATCCGGATCAACAATGTTGATGGAAGGTTTATCGGTCGGGCAGCTATGCACGCACAAACCGCATCCGGTGCACTTATCGGGATGAATTTCCGGTACGAACATCGCATGGTTACTGATCTGACGCGGCTGGCTCACGATCACGATCGCCTTGTTTTGTTCAGGGCAGTCGCGATAGCAGATTTCGCAGCGCAGACCTTGCCAGGACAAGCATGTGTAGTGGTCGATTGCGGCCACACCCATCTTTGCCTCGGTAATGTCGGTTAATTCGTGCGACAGCGCTCCGCTCGGACAGGCTTTCACGCAGGGAATGTCTCTGCACATGTAGCAGGGAATATCACGCGGCGTAAAGAACGGTGTTCCAGGGGCGGCGATATCGTTGAAACGGGCCAGTTTCAGCGTGTCGTAAGGACATGCTTCCACACACAGTCCGCATTTGGAACAGGCGGTTTCAAACTGATCAGGAGGCAGTGCTCCGGGCGGACGGGGAACAAACCCCTGGGCTTTGGCGGACTTCTGCAGGAATAAATCCCAAATCAGACCGGCGCCCACGCCGACGGCAGCGACTTGCAAACCTTTCTTCAAAACGTCTCTTCGGGTTTGATTCGTCATGGAGGGTACGGAGGGCCGTCCCGGCCCTCCCGTTCAAAAGTTACTGAGCCTTATAGACCTTGACGGCAGATTTCTTGAAATCCGGTTCTTCGGAAATCGGGTCTGTCGCGTCAATAACGACCTGGTTGGTCTGAACTTTTCTATCGAAGAAGGCCAGCCATGTCATTCCTCTCGGCATGAAGTTACGCTGGTTGGTCTGAACAATCGCCTTGACCTGACCGCGGCGGCTTTCGCAAACTGCGACGTCACCGTTCTTCAGGCCGCGTTTTTCAGCATCCTTCGGATTCATGTACAAGAAGGAGTTCGCCTGAGCACGTTCAAGTTCAGGCACTCTCATGGTCATACTGCCGGTATGCCAATGTTCAAGGATACGGCCGGTGCAGAGCCACAGGTCATATTCCTTATCCGGCTGTTCAACAGGAGCAGCGTACGGACGGAAGAAGATCTTAGCCTTGTTAGGCAGCGGAACCGGTTTCGGATCCGTGACACCGAACAAGTTGCCGGTCGGGATTGCCTTGAAGAGCTTACCGTAGAAAGCGTAACCGCCTTCCTTGACATACGGGTCATAGTCCTGGTTGAAGCGGTAGAGGGTTTCTTTACCGTTGACAACCGGCCAAATCAAACCGCGTGTTTCGGAGTTCATATAGGTTGTGAAGTCAGCCAGGTCATGGCCGTCGCCCAATGTGAACTTACGATATTCGTTGAACAGGGCCTTTTCAGGGAACCAGTTCAGGTTGCCCGGAGCGGTTGTGCTGTTGATCTTACTAACGAGGTCAGGATCAGGCCAAGCCACCTTCAGGTTATCAGGACGTGCAAAGAGAACGTCATAGAGCGTCATGCCGGGTTTGATGCCCATCTTCTCGGCTTCGTCGAGAACGCTCGGCAGTTTACCGTCGGTGTAGCCGTCAACCTTGAGGCCCGGAACCGGCTGTTCGCCCCAACAGTCTTTAACCTGCAGGCGTTTTGCAAATTCCATCATCATCCACAGATCGGTACGAGCTTCTCCGGGAGGATTGGCCATCTGCTGCCAGCCTTGTGTACGACGTTCGGCGTTGCCATAGAGACCCCATTTTTCGAAGATCATTGCTGCCGGCAGAATCAAGTCGGCGTACTGGCAGGAGAATGTCGGATAGGCATCGGCAACCACAACGAAGTTTTCGGGATGGCGAGCTGCCTTAAGCCAGTGATTGGAGTTCGGTGCAGCCTGGAAGGGGTTGACAACCTGTGTCCAAACGAAGTTGACAGAATTGTCTTCCATACCGCGGAGGATTTCCATGTAAGCACGGCCAACCTTCGGGTTAATCGTCTTTTCAGGGACACCCCAAATCTTTTCACTCTTCACACGAGCCGGTTTCTGAGCAACCAGCAGGTCGGACGGCAGACGGTGGCAGAAAGTACCGACTTCACGAGCAGAACCGCAAGCGGAAGGCTGACCGGTTAAGGAGAAGGCACCGTTGCCCGGACGAGCGTGTTTAGCAAGAAGGAGATGGACGGAGTAGATCAGTTCATTGACCCAAACGCCTCTCTGATGCTGGTTAAAGCCCATGCACCAGAAGCTGAGGATGTCGTTCTTCTTGTCGATGTAGATGTCAGCAAGGTTCTTAAGTTTCTTCTTGAAGTCTTCCAGGCTTTCGTCAGGGTCGCCCTTAGCGATTTGTGCCGTGAAGTCCAAGGTGTAGGGTTCAACGCCTTTTTTGAAGTCTTCAAACGAGATGCTCCAGTGAGCACCGGCTTTGCCGCCCTGCTGAGTCTGTTTGACTTCTTTGCCGGCTAATTCAGGACGGCTCTGAGCGATGGCTTCTTCCTTGCTCAGGATGATGGCGTTCTGTTTAGCCTGAATATCTTTTTCTTTCGGAAATGCAAACTTGTCGGTAGGACGCATACCGTAGCCGATATCCATTCCGCCTGCGGCGAAGATGCAGTGCTTGTTCACAAAGTCGTGATCAATTGCGTCACGGTGAACTATTTCTCTCAGGATATAGTTAAGGATAGCCAAGTCACCATTCGGAGCAAAGATGATCGTTTCATCGGCCATGTTAGAACTCATGTTCTTATAGGTCGTAAGATTGATGATCTTCGTCTCTTTGTGCGTCAGCTTGCGGTCGGCAACGCGAGACCAAAGAACCGGATGAGCCTCGGCCATGTTATTGCCCCACAAAACCATTGTGTTGCATTTTTCAATGTCGGAGTAGTTGTTAGCCGGCTCGTCGATACCAAATACCTGGTAAAAACCAACCACAGCGCTCGCCATACAGAGACGGGCATTCGGGTCAATGTTGTTAGAACGCCAACCGGCTTTTACGAGTTTGCTGGCTGCATAAGCTTCCGGAATGGTGTACTGACCGCTGCCCAGAATTGCAACGCCTGTCGGTCCTTTTTCCTTGTAAACACGTTTGAACTGATTCGCCATTTCGGTGAGAGCCTCGTCCCATGTCACCGCTTCAAACTTTCCGTTCTTATCGAACTTCCCGTTTGTACGGCGCATCAGAGGCTGTGTCAGGCGATCCTTTCCGTAAAGAATCTTGGCATTGAAATAACCTTTAATACAGTTCAAGCCCTTGTTAACGGGTGCATCCGGGTCGCCTTTTGTGGCAACAACACGGCCGTCCTTTACGCCGACCTGAAGCCCGCAGCCTGTCCCGCAGAAACGGCATACGCCTTTCGTCCAAACGATAGCGCCTTCGCTGCTCTGAATCGCAGCTTTAGCAACTTCGCTCAGAGGTATACCAACCGTCATCGCTGCAGATGCAGCCACTCCGGCTTTCAGTAAATCACGACGTTTAACTTGGGGATTATTAATCGTCATATTGTCTCCTGAACAAGAAATCTAATTGGGGAAAACTTAAGTATTAGAGGAACAAACTACTGCATCGTCCTCAAAGTTGTGAACAACAAGAGCCGCATCGGCAACACCAGAAAGAGTTGAAACGGCTTTAAAAAGGTCAACTTCCGCTGTGACATCCGGAGCTTCAATCACGATGATGCAGCGATTATGATCGGGGTCCTGTTGGTGGACTTCCACACCCTCTATGGTGTCGAGTTCACGGAGCATTTCGTCATAACGGCCGGGGAAGGCACTAACCAACACTCCGGAATAGTTCATAACAACTCCTTTAAATAATATGAGTGTCCTTTAAGAATCTACCAACACTTGAGCGACAAGCTCAAGCGAGTACTCCATGAGCATAAAACAAAACGAGGGAAAACACTAGGTGTTTTCCCTCGCCTCAAAAATCAGAGCTTTTCTAGAGTACTAAATCTTCTCTTAGATCCAGCCGCGAGCGATCGCCATAAAGTAACCGCAGATCGTGGCGGTGATCACACCGATCAAGCCAGGAAGGATGAAGGAGTGGTTGATCACGAACTTACCAATATGAGTTGTTCCGGAACGGTCGAACTCGATGGAAGCCAGGTCAGAAGGATATGTCGGGATGATGTAGTAGCCATAGCAAGCAGAGCAGCAGCCGACAACCACACCGGTCGGAGTACCGATGCTGATGGCAACCGGAACCACGATGGCGATAGCAGCAGCCTGAGAGTTAACGAGCTTGGAAACTAACAGGAGAACGACTGCGTATGCCCACGGATAGAGCTTGACGTATTCAACGAGGACTTCTTTCAGTTCATTGAGGTGAGCCTTGAAGATCGTATCGGAGAGCCATGCAACGCCGAACACGCAGACCACAGCAACCATACCGGAACGGAACACAGAGGTACCGCCGACGGACTTCGGAGGAGTCTTTGTGATCATGCAGATGAGAGCGCCGGCGCAGAGCATGAACATCTGAATAACCAGAGTCATGGAGAGAGGTTTCTTGCCGACCATCGGACGGAGTTCAGAGAAGGCACCAAGCAGAGCAACGACGAGAACAACAGCAAGGAAGATCCACATAGCTGTCCACTGTCTGGAAGGAAGCTTCTTGCCGAGGAGAGTCATGGAATCGCCGTAAACATAGCGCTTGGCTTCCGGATCAGCGATCAGAGCCTGGAACTGCGGGTCTTTGTCGAGGTCTTTGCCGCGGAAGTTGGAGTATGTAGCCATGACGAGCAAACCGATCAAACCGGCAGGGATGGTCAAACTGCAGAGTTCAACCAGGCCGACTTCAGTACCGTTTGCCATCGGATGGCCGGCGATCAAAGCGACCATAGAAACGCAGGCGACGGACACCGGAGAGCAGATCACACCCATCTGAGCAGCGATAGAGGAAGCTGCCATCGGACGTTCCGGACGGATGCCGGTCTTGATTGCGACGTCATAAATAATAGGAAGGAGTGTGTAAACCGTATGGCCTGTACCGCAGAGGATCGTCAGTGTAAAGGTGCAAAGCGGAGCGAGGAAGGTCACAACTTTAGGACGTTTTCTCAGAATCTTTTCAGCGATCTGAAGCATGCAGTCCAAGCCGCCGGAAGCCTGCAGTGTAGAACCTGCTGCCACCACGGCGATGATGGTCAGAATAACGTCGACCGGCGGTTTACCCGGAGGAAGACCTAACCAAGGTTTCGGACCGAACATAATCACAATCAAACCGATGCCGGAGAACAAACCCAGGAACATACCGCCGCGCGGAGCGGAGATGAAGAGGAATGCAATCAGCAGGGCAAATTGGAACCAGAAATAAATACTCATGGCGAATTTCTCCTGTCTAAACTTTCAGAGATCTTTTTACAAATTGTTTCCATCTGAAACAAACGGAATAATCCGCCGATTTGTTTTTGTAAACAAGCGAAAAGTTCAGTTTGTACGCTACATTAGGGAAAGTACCTAAACCTTACGGATTAAATTTTGAGTTTAATTATTTGTTTTTAAATATTATTTTTGAAGAATGAGAAGGTTTTTCAATTTTATGCGAAACGTAATTTTATTAGGTGTTTCTACTTGTATTTTGATGATCTAAACGCCTACAAATTAGCCTTTTTCCTAGACATATTTGTTTTCATTCTGGCTTTTCCGTCTTGCATTTTTGAAACATTTTGGTTTGAAGGCACGATGAGTTAGCCGCCTTTTTCAGGAATCGCGGCGAAAAAGTATTTCCGGCTTCTCAGAATGTCCATTCTCATGAATCAATTAGAGCCTTAATGGGGACCGTTAATTTATACTAAAGTTTTATGAAAAAGAATAAAAAATAAATATTGGACATAAAAAGGGGCCCACTGGTAAATTTTGTTTCATCAGCCACCTCTCTCCATAGGACCCACGATCATGTTGAAAAGAAGACAAGTTTTACTCGCGGTTGGCGCCTCCGTTTCCGGCCTCTCCCTCCCCGCTCTTGCTCAAACCGCCGACAGTTCTTTAAAAGGAACACCTATCGAAAACATCAAACTGACGCACCTAACAGTCAATAAGAATGCCCCGGTTGTCTTTTATTCTCCGAGCGTCTCGCCCCAAGCCGTTTTAGACATATTCAAAGCCGTCGGACTGCCCGTACAAGGCAAAGTCGGTTTGAAGGTTGTATTCGGAAATCAGCGTGACCGCGCCAAAATGATCGATCCGGCTCTCCTGAAGCCGATCGCTGATGAACTTCATGCAACGCTGATTGAGAGCAATTACATGGACAGTGCTCGCTCGAACGCTGCTGCTCATTTGGCAACCGCTAAATCCCTCGGTTATGACAAGGTCGCTCCGATCGATATTTTGGATGCCGAAAAAGAAATAGCAATTCCGGTGCACAACAGCTACCACCTAAAGAACTTCATTACCGGATCGCACCTGGCTGATTACGACACGCTGGTTTCAATCGTTCGTTTCAAAGGACATAACTTACAGAGATACAGCGGAGCGACGAAAAACCTTTCCATCTGTCTGGGAACGGCCAGAGGTGCGTGCCAGGTACACAGTGCCGGCGAAGTCACGGACTACTACCATCCCTCTTCTCCCAAAGAGACTTCCGAATCTATGGCAGACGCCGTGAGCGCGGCCCTTGATTACAAGAAAGGACGCTGGGTGTTTATTAACATCATCAACGCCTTAAAACCGGTCGACGGCTGCAGCGGAACGGCGGATCGTCCTGATCTCGGCATCGTTGCTTCCACGGATCCGATTGCTGCCGACCGAGCCGCGCTTGATATCGTCTATGGTCTTACCTCTGATCCGGAACTGCGCAAAGAATGGGAACGCGAACATTCCGTCGACGTTCTCGATTATGCCGAAAGGAAAGGACTCGGCTCTAAGGTCTACCGTCTGCAGAAAATTGACTGACAAGTACGGTCTTTGCCTGAATTTACGGCGCCGCCGCATCGAATAAAATGAGCGGATATCTCAGCACTTTCGGCTAAAGGAGACTCCTCGACGATGACAGAAAATCGCGTTCTTTTTGATTATGACCGTGCGGCCCGCACCTCGGTTCCCGAGGCGGTCTTCTGCCAAAGCAAGTCCCGTGAGGTCATCTACAGTCTCATGGAAGAGTTCTCCCAAGCGGATGCGCCGGCAATTCTTTTTACCCGGCTCAGTGAAGAGGTCTTCTCCTCCTGTCCCGCCGAAGTAAGCCGACATTATTCTTTTGACTCATTGGCCCGTATCGCCTTTTGCAAAAAGCTTGATCAAGAACACCAAGGAAGTGTCGCTGTCGTTTCCGCCGGAACCGCAGACGGCTTCGTCACCTGGGAAGCCGCGCGTACGCTGGAATTCATGAATATTCCCTTCCAAGTGTTCGAAGACTGCGGCGTAGCAGGCCTCTGGCGCCTGGAAAACAAAATCGAAGAGATCAACCGCCACCGCATCATTATTGCCGTGGCCGGCATGGAAGCCGCACTCGGCAGCGTTCTTGCGGGACTCACCTCCCGGCCCATCATCGGCGTCCCCACTTCTGTGGGATACGGCGTCTGTGACGGCGGAAAAACTGCCCTGAACAGTCTCTTAGCCTGCTGCTCTCCGGGACTTTCGGTCGTAAATATCGACAATGGTTTCGGCGCCGCCTGCACTGCCGCTAAAACTCTCAGCTCTTTCGGATGCTAATCAAATGACTCCTCATTCCCACGATATCGAATCTCTCCACGCTCACGATCACTGCGAAGAGCATGTTCACCATCATGACCATGCGGATCATGACCACGAAGACCATCATCATCACCATCACGAACACCACAGTCACGGAGCCGATCAAAAAATTCTCACGATTCGTCTCCATTCCGGCATCGCAGGAGATATGTTCCTGTGCGGCTTAATGTGCATGCTCGGCATGAACAATGAAGAAGCAGACTCCGTTTTGAACGGAATCTTTTCCGAGCTCAAAGGTTCGGTCCATCTTGAGGACAAATTTGTCGGCGGTATCCGCGGCTCCTTCTGCCGTGTAGAGCTACCTCACGAACATGAGCACCGTCGACTGTCCGATGTCCGCGCCATCATTGAAAAAGCCCGGATGAGCAACAAAGCCAAGGAACTCGCGCTTAAAACTTTCGGATTCGTTGCTGAAGCCGAGGGCAAAGTGCACGGCATGACACCCGAAGAAGTGACCTTCCACGAGGTCGGAGCATTAGACAGCATTTTGGATATCTGCTTTAACTGCGAGCTCTTCACTCGTTTGAATCCGGATCGTCTCATTGTCAGCCCGCTTCCGATCGCTGACGGACACATTCATTGCGCACACGGCGTAATCCCATCTCCGGCGCCGGCTGTTCAAGTGCTTTTAGTCGGTATTCCGGTTCGTCCTTTCGGTGCCGAAGGTGAAACCGTGACGCCGACCGGCATTGCCCTTCTTAAGGCTTTCGGCGCTGAGTTTGGTCCGTGGCCGCAAATGGTTATCGAAAAAATTGAAACCGTGTATGGGACGTATGTCTATGAAGGCGTACCTAACGGCGCTACCTTCGCATTAGGAAAAAGTTTTGAATAACGACCCTCGTTTGTCCCGACTTGAAAAGGTGCTTGCTGAGATTGCGCCTGATAAGCGGCTCGCGATCGCCTTTTCCGGCGGTTTGGACAGCCGTTTCCTGAGCTTTGCAGCCAAGTATCTGGGATACACCGTCAAACTTCTCACCGTTAGAGGTCCGCACATTTCTGCGGAAGAGACAGCGGAAGCCGTGCAGTGGGCGCAGGATAACGGCTTTGAGATGGAGCTTCTTGATCTCAATCCCCTGCAGATGAAAGCTGTTGAGTTTAATCACACTGACCGGTGCTACTTCTGCAAAAAGCATTTGTTCCTTGAGCTCAAAAGACGGGCAGCGGATCTTCCGCTCTGCGACGGTACCAACCATTCGGACTTATCTCATTACCGTCCCGGACTGAAGGCATTGAGCGAACTGAAAATCCACTCACCGCTGGCTGAGGCTAGTTTTTCAAAGCAGGACAATCGAGAAGTCGGCGCCTTGATCGGTTTGGATCACTGGGATCAAGCCGCGCGGCCCTGCATGCTGACGCGCCTGCCCTACAACCAAAAGGTCCTTGCCTCAGACCTCACGGCCGTTGGGGAAGCCGAAACAGCATTGAACCGCTACTTCGCCGGATTAAACAAGGGCGAGATCCGCTTCCGGCTTCGAAAGGTCAGCCCGGAAACCTTTGAAATGCACATTCAAAGGGAAGACTTTGAACGCCTTTCCAGGGAAGAGCGGGCTGATGCTGCGCACCTCTTGGCTTCCTTCCCGCTCTTTGCAGCGGCTCAATGGAAGCCGATGGATAAGCTCTCAGGGTACTTCGATCAGCTTCTCGAACAGCCGGCTCATTAATCGGCAAAGGACGCCGAGGCGTCCTTTGTATGGGTTGCACGCTAAGTTATTCTTCAACGCGAGGTACCGTGAGGGAACCTTCCGGCATCACGATAACGGATTCAACTTTACCGATTTCTTTTTCCGCAGCAGCCAGTGCTTCTTCGATCGTGTCATAAGCACCCGAGAAAAGCATATCGCGAGCCATCTTACGATCGAGCGCAGTCACCAAGTAATACTTGGCTTTTTCCATCAAGCGCGTTACGGCATAAGCCTTGTTTGCGCCGATACGGAAATCTTTCTCGAGTTCGGCTTTAATGGCCTGAGGAGAACCGAGACGGCGGCAAGCTTCTTCCAGTACCGCAGATCCGCTTCCTTCAACGCATTCGGCCACCATAATGACAGCACCGCCTTTGCGCACGGCACAAGCTGCGTTGTCCATTGTCTTCTGCATCTGATAAACGTTGATGTCTTTCGGATATCCGCCGCAGGAAGCAATCACCAGGTCGGCTTCTTTCGGAATGACGCTGCCGTAGACTTCATCAACAAACTTGCAGGCTTCCTTATGGGCCTGGATGTAATCACCGGCAAACATTTTGAGGAACTGATGCTTCGCATTCAGGATGGCGTTAAACAAGAAGAGAGAGCGTCCTTTTGCGAAGAGAGCGACACCTTCCATCTGGTCTTCATAGCAGGGGTTGCCCGTGGTCTTGCCGAGGCCGGCTGCCGGATCGAGCATGAAGCTGTGGTTAACGCGGACCGTTTCCATGGCAGCGCAGCCCGGGAGAATAGCCTTGCGACCGCCGCCGTAACCGCTAAAGTAATGATGAACGATCGTGCCCGTCAGAATGACATGGTCGACGTCGCAGAGGTGCTTATTGATCCAAACCGGTGTTCCGCGAGAAGTCGTACCGAAGTACTTGAAGTCTTCCTGCTCATTGCAGAGGCTGTTGTACATCTTCAGACGAGAAGCAACATCCTTGCCCACAGCTTCGACCATTTCTTCTTCGGTCATCGGGCGGTGCGTGCCGAGCGCGAAGACAATGTGCATATCTTCGTCTTTGACGCCGAGCTTATTCATCTCGTTGACGAGAACCGGCATAAAGTCGAAGCTGTTTGCGACGCGTGTCGGGTCATTGCAGATGAAGGCAACCTTCTGGCCCGGTTTGATGATTTCGTTGATCGGAGGACATCCGATCGGGTGGTAGATCGCCTCAAGAATTTCGTAGGGGATGTTTTTCATCGGCTCGAATTCTTTGGTACGAACTTCTTTCAAAACCAAAGTTTCGTCGAGCTCGATTTCTTTAGAGCCTTGTCCATAGGGCAAAACGTACTTCTTCATGGAGTCTCCTAATTTTTTGAACGTTAGAACCCGCCTGCCGTGCTGCATTAATAAAGATTTGTCTTGGGCGAGCTGATGATCAAATGAATTTGGCTCTCATCAGATCTTCAGGCCTCAATGTTAATACGTGTTACAAATCTTGTCTCTTGATTATGTAACCTGTCACCGCACCTAGAAGCGAAATGCCGCAGCCAACCAAATAGGCCAAGCTGAAACTTCCGCCGGCAGACAGTGTTTTGATGATCCAGGGACCTAAAACACCGGCAAAGGAGAAGCCGGCAAACATAATGCCGTAGTTGACGCTGTTGTGTTTTGCACCAAAAGCGGCTGCCGTAAATCCCGGGTAAATGCCCATAAAAGAGCCGAACGAGAAACCGACCAATGTCAGTGCAGCGAAGAACAAAGCCACTGAACCTTCACCGCATATGAGCAGCAAAGCCATCCCAAGTGCCGTAAGGACAGAGGACAAAATCAGCGTTTGGCAGGCTCCGAGTCGATCGGATAGGGTACCCGCGGCAACTCTGCCGAGAGTATTGATCAGGGCCAGGTAAGAGACTGCAGTGGCAGCCATTGCCGTCGTGAGTCCCACCTGTTTGCCCGCAATACCTGCCGAATGCGAGATGATCATCATTCCGGACACGGCTCCGCAGCACAAGAAAAACAGCATCTTCCAAAACTGCTTTGTCGCAATCATCTCCCGCCAGCTCAAGCCGGATGCTGCATGGTTTGCAGTGGGATTGGCCGAGGTTTTGCCGACAAAGATGAAGCTAAGCAGACCGCCTGCACAGATCACTGCACCACAGACAGCGCCGACAATTTCAAATGACTTTTGAATACCGAAATTCGTCGTCAGCAAGTGGGCAATCGGCGGAAGAACAACTGAACACAGTCCGTAAAAGGCGGTGGCCATGCCGCCTGCAAAGCCCCTTCTGTCAGGAAACAGTTTCACGCATGTGTTAATTGTGGCGCCGTAGGTCAGGCCGAGACCTAAACCGAACAGCAGCGAATAACTCAGGATTAAAGACCCCAAGTCCGAAGCGCTTCCTGCTAAAAACAGACCGCTTCCGATCAAGAGTCCTCCGATCGTCATCAGCCAGCCCGGCCCAAAGCGGTCGTTGATAAAGCCGCCAAAGATCATAGGCAGCGGTCCGACCGCGTTGGCCAAGCCAAACACGATCGCCAGATCTCCTGCGGTGTAGAGAACGTTATTGAGCTGGCTCATCTGCTCAGCTTTCGGACCGGCAAATACACTCCAGGCATAGATCGATCCGGTGCAGAAGTTCACCAGGCATGCCGTAAACAGGAACTTCCAGCGATTTGAGTTATTAGTCATTTCCGCCGCCTATTTCTTTTGCTGCCTGATCCAGAGTCTTCAAGAACGTTTCTTGGCTTTCTGTAAAACGCTGAACAAAACTTGCCGCATCTTCGATATGGTTTCTCTCAGTCTTAAGAAGTTTTCTCACTTCTTCAGCTGAGCAGCTTCCGGCAGTCTGGCGCCCTTCCACAATCGCTCGGGGATTCAGTGCGGCCTTGAACTCCTCTTCTGACAAAGGAAACGGCATCTCAGCTCTTTCTTTCTGGAAATCTTTCCAGATTTCGCAAACTTCCTCGTAAAGCGTCGTTTCCGGCGTTTTAGAGTGAGCTCGGGCCCAAGTGACAAGAGAGCTTGCAAAGCCGTGACCGGTGCGGAAATCAATTCCTTTCAATACGAATCTGTCGGCGATTTCCTGAGTACATGTCCAGTCAGAAGCAATTTCTTTTAAGGCATTTTCTTCTTTAACTCGCAGCCCGTTGACAACACGATCAAAGCGGCCGAGCACGCTTTTAACGTCCTTGGATAACTCATTAATTAGCGGTTCATCCCGTTCGTCCGGCATTCCTGTCGGCAGGTTCTGAAGTCGAAGCAGCCAGCTGATTGCCTCAGAGGTCACAAAGCTGCAGTCGCGTCTTAAGTCATTCACAAATCCGGGATTTCTCTTCTGCGGCATAGCGCTTGAAACGTAAGTACTTCCGGACAAGTCTAAGACGACCCAAGGATAAGAGTGATGGTATTGAGCAGAGAAATCCGCTAAAAATTCCGAAATCAGCGTCATCACAGAGACGACAATCTGGGAGAGTTCCAAAGGCAGTGTGTTGCCAGCAATTTGTCCGGCATCAAAAGAATTTTCGGACGGTGCCGCAAAGCCGAGGAGATCAGCGATACGTTTACGATTCAGCGGCCAAGCTGTTCCGTTTAGAACACCGGCGCCCATCGGGCAGACGTCGTATCTGCTAAAGCATTGAATGAAACGCTCGGTTTCTCTGCTGAAAGCTCGTGCAAAGGCCAAAATGTAGTGAGAGTAGCTTTCCGGCAGCGCTTGAACGCCGTTGGTATAAGCCGGTACCACTTTGCCGGATTCTCTTTCGGCGAGGTCGCACAGACTCTTTTGAATGCGGGCAATCTGCTCTACCGCAGCAGCGATTCTTTCTTTGTTCAGTCCGAACTCGACCGTCGCCAGGATGTCCTGGCTGCTGCGCCCGACATGCATCACGGAACAGTCCATGCCGGCACGCTTCAGGATCTCAGGTTCAAAATGAATGTAGGTGTTGAACTTCGGCAATTCGCCTTTTTCACTCGCATCTTCAACTGACCGCATCGCCTTAATAATGCGCACGGCTTTGTCTCGATCGATCAGATTCTCTTCCAAGTTACTGATCAGGCTGGCAAGATTGATACGGTGAAGCCACCAATTGGTATCGTGTTTTTGTAAACCGTCTGCCGCATCGCTCTTATCTCTTCCGGCGGATGTCATTTCAAAACCTAACATTTGTCTCTCCTCTCTTAATGAGGGACGGCATTAGCGCCGTCCCGGTCCTCCAAGTTAGAAGCGGTGCATTAAACCGACGATCAACTCACGAGATTTGATGTTTTTTTCCTGCCAATCCGCATGCTGGAGGAAGAAGCCGCCGATACCGTAAACAGAGGTTCTCTTGCTTAACGGATAGACATAACCTAAGCCGGCGTTAAAGCGGTAGAAGTCGTTGTTCTCCGTTATGTTCTGATTTTTACCGAAGGCCGTACCGGCAGAAACTTTTACCGTTCCGCCGAGGGCATTGAACTGAGTACCGAGGGAGAACGCCAGCGCTTTGAAGCCTTTGTTTTCGCCTACTTTGCCGTCAGCTGCCGAAGTGTTTTGCTCTGCCGTAACCGGAGCAAATTCTTTTGTCGCATAGCCGCCGATATAGGCGATGTTCTTCATGTACTGCACGGTGCCGTAAACCGTTGCCGGTTCAAACTTATAGTGACCGCCGAGCAAAACTTTGTAGGCATCTCTAAGTTTCCAGCCACCGACCTTCAGATCCGCGCTTTGAACGTTAAGCCAGTCGGCAGCCAAGGCAACAAAGTACTTCGGCTGGGTGTAGGTCACGCCGGCAGCCATGTAGCGGTTTGTCTTGGATGTGCCTTCGTTCTCATCGGAGGCGCCGTTGGAATACTGGTAATGGAATTCCAAGCCGCCGAAGGACGGAGAGCGGTAGTTGATCATGTTGTCATGACGAGCCGAGGCAAGCGTGCCGACAAACTTCCAGCCCCCAGTCATATTGCCCCAGCCGGCGCCGAAAGGATTAACTCGGCTGTTGAAAAGACCGGTTGTTCCGGAGCCCGTCAGCATGGCCGGCATGCGGCCCATCTTTAACGTACCCCAAGTCTTGGATTCAATACCAAGGCTGGATTCGCGCTCGAAGGCTTTGCCTTTGATGTATTCAGCGCCGTCATCGGCCAAGAAGCCCTGTTCTAAGTGAACAAGCACGGACCAATCGGAATTGAGTTCTTCTCTGGCTTTGATGCCCCATGTCGATACGTTGCCGGTACCTTCCATGTAGCGGCTAGTTGCGCCCTGACGAGCAACCTTCCCGTTCTTCAGAACATTAGGAGCTCTTTGTCCGACCGGCGCCATCATTCCTTTATTGGAATTTTCATGGATGAAGGTGAGGCCTTGATCTAAAAAGCCGAACACTTCAACTTTAGTTTCGGCAGAAGCGACAGAGGCAGCGGCTGCGAGAACTGCGAGGGTAATAAGTTTCTTCATTTTCTATTCCTTGGGATTGGGATTAATTGAGGCGATTGAGGGGTTCGAAAGAGGGATTAGCTTCACGGACGGGAATGCCCTGGCTGCTGTAGAAGGACAACCCTTTGCTTGTCGTAAAGGCCGTAGGCACACCGTTAAAAATCTTCCCGTTTTCAAAAACGGTGTTTCCGCCGGCGAGCACTCTGACAGGTGTCTTAGCAATCGGGTCTGCTACGCAGATGTCTGCGTCTGCACCTACAGACAGGTGACCTTTGGTGGGAAGGTTCAGGATCCTCGCGGGCATAAGGCAGGCTTTTTTCACAAACTCAAGCATCGTGAGGCCGTCTAAATCCACCAGTTCCAGTCCTGCTTTCAGCGTGACATTGCGGGGAATACATCCGCCGTCGGTGGAAAGCGCGTCTACCGTGAAGGCCTGTGATGTACCTCTCTTGGCCGTCGCACAGAGAACTCTGGAAGAAAGGGGATTCAGTCCGGAGAAGCTGCCGGAGACATTGGTGTTCTGATCCAGGAAGTAATCCGCGCCCTCTTTCCCGCTGATAAGAATGGTTTGGTCCTGCCCATCTTTCATTACCGCGAGGCGCCCGGAAAGAATGGCGTCCACAAGACCTTTTTTATCTGGAGAGAAGCCGAAATTAGCCAGACATTTCCTGGGGACCGCAGACTTAGGAATGCCGTTTTCGTCACACACTAAATTCGATCCATTTCGAGAGGACAGATAGCTTTCCGTGACGATGTTCGGATTGGCTTCCAGGATTTGAAGAACCACGATGCTGAGCGCAGCGGCTTTTTCAGGACATCCTCGACAATAAGCATTGATGTGAGGAAGGTGCAGGAAACCTCCGTTAGCGGCGGCCACGGCTTCTTTGACTCCGCTTAAATCGCTTCCGGTTTCCGTAGAACCGGCGTGCCACGCAATGTAAACACCGTTTTCCTGGCAGTAGCGGACAAGACGTTCATTCGCTTTCGGCGTCAGCGGGAAATGACCACCGAGGATTTTGACTCCGTAGCTTCCGTTGGCTAACGCCTTATTGACGAAAGCAGCGATTTCTTCGGTTGAAGGATCATTCGTCGGGACGTTCTTGCCCGGAAGAATCGCTTCCAATGTGCCGTAGTTGATAGCAGCCCCGTTGGTTTTTGCGATGCGGGCAAGATCATCGGACGTCCCGCTCATGTCCAGGCAAGTCGTTACACCGGCTGCTGCCACCATCTTGAAGCCGCAGGCGCTGATACCGAGATGAACATGGCTGTCGATCAAACCGGGGAGAAGCAGGAGGCCCTGGGCCTGCATGACTTCGGAAGCCTCAGAGGGAGCTAGGTTCGGAGCAACTGCGGCAATTTTCCCGCCCTTTATACCGACATCCGTAATTTCATCGCGGTGATTCTTGGCATCGACGACTCGGGCGCCTTTGATTAACAGGTCAAACGTACTCATGATTACACCAGAACAAGAGCTGCGACGATTAAGGAGATGAGCATGGAGAGTCCGACACGTTTGCTGATTTCAAACGGGCTGACTTTGGCAATACCGGCGACGATGATGATGCAGCCGGCCAGAGGGGAAGCCGTGCGGCCGAACTGTCCGGCCACTGCACAGAGCAGTCCCAGGGCTTCCGGGTTCATTCCGAAGCTAGCAGCCGATGGAGTAACCGCCTGATTGAAGGCCCAGATAGCGGCTTCGCCGGAACCGGTTAACACGGCAAGCAGGAAGGGACCGAAAGATGCACCCCAACGAGCGATTTCATTGGATTGTTTGAGCATGTCGATGAAAGCCGGGATCAGACCGATTTCTTTCATACCGACTGCGAATACGCCGGCGGCAACGATGAGGCCGATGACAGAACCGTAGCCCTGGCCCATACCCTTAAAGAATGCTTTAATCAGTTCGTTCGGGTTCTTCAGGCAGATCAGAGCGATGTAGACCACACCGATAATCATCGAAGCTACTACGTCCAGACCGCTCTTGGGGAACCAGACGGAGCTGATGATGAGGAGGATCATCGGAATGACAGGAGCGATCGCCTTTAAGGGATTCACTTTAAATTCGGCACGGTTTTCTTCAGCCTGGAAACCGGCGAGGTCTTTGGCTTCAAGCTTCTGGTCTTTGAAGTAGAAGCACATGATCAGAGAAGAGAGAACAGCGGAAAGAAGGAAGAGACCGAAAATATACGGGGCGGCATAACTTACGAAGTCCATGATCGGAGAGTTGCCGAGCTTGGCGATAAAGATGTCGTGGGCACATCCGGGATTGACTAAGAGTCCCATCATCGTGCCGCCGCCGACGGCTGCTGCTGCGCCTGCGGGTTTGATGCCGGCTCTGATCATTAACGGAATCAGTGTGGCGCCGACCGTCGCAGCAGTTCCGGCCGCACTCATGATGGCGATGTTAATGAGGAAGGTCACGACGGTCGCGATCAGAATCAGCCAGCCGCCGATCTTTTTGAGCGGAGAAGCAAGAAGTACAACCAGATGTTCGTCGCACTTAGAGAAGGTTACGGCAGCCGCAAAACCCATTGCAGCGCAGATCGGCGGGACCAGGTTGATGTTGACCATGCCTTTAATAAAAGACTGGAAGGCCGCCATCGGGTGACCTGCAAGAACGCACATTGCGAAGCCTGCGAGCAGGAGCGTCATGCGGGTTTCGACTTTCTTAATGATGGCTACGATTGCCAGAATGATTAAGGCAATCGCGCTGATGATTTGCCAAGACATTTTTTTTCCTTGAAGTTATGAGGTTTGGTGTTGACTTCATGTAGAAGTATTAATTTTTTATGTCTCTGCGTTAATACCAATCTAATGAATCATTAATTGCTAAAAATAGAATTAATTCCCGTAGAATCCTCTAGAACAATCCCTAACTTATTATTTTTTAAAGAATTTAAATTGCTAAAATTGCAATTAATCTCATCTCTTCGAGCAATTAGATATGACGGCGCGTACCAATGATCTCGAGTGCTGGAAACTTTTCTGCCTGGTTGTCGAAAAACAAGGATTAAACGCTGCGGCAGATTTTGCGGATATCGAACCTTCACGACTGAGCCGAGTAATCAACTCATTAGAAGCTGAGTTAGGCAGTCCGCTGCTGGTACACAATCGAAGGCCGCTGCAGACAACAAGTTTCGGGGATCAGGCCTATGCAATGGCCAAAGCACTTCTTGCTCAGCACGCACTGATGCTCGAAACTCTGAAAGACGACAAAGATCGCATGGAAGGCTTGATCACGCTTGCCATCCCTGCTGGTATCGGACCTCTTTTTGTGACGCCTCAGCTTCTTGAATTCCAGCAGATCTTCCCGAAAATAGAATTTGAGCTCATCACACTCACATCTAAAGCCGAAGAAGTGTTCTACAACCATCCCGAAAAAGTCGTTCATGTTTCCATCGGCTACGGAGTTCCGGGAACCGGCGACATTGTTTCCCGCTACTCCGGAAAAATGGAATTCATACCCTGCTGCTCACCAAGTTATATTAAAAAGCACGGCCATATCGTCGATCCCTCCGAATGCGCTGTACATACGGGCCTCTCTTACACGGGCGGCACGCGAACAAAAACGCAGGAACTGCAGAACGGCGGTGTTGTAAAACAGCTGAAATGGAAGAAGAGCTTGTCGTTCCAGTCTCTAAGCGACCTCAAGAACGCCTGTCTGCTCGGCGCCGGCATTGCCGGGGACATTCCCTTGATTCACTGCATTGATGAACTGGAAGAAGGAAAACTTGTAAATGTGCTTCGCGGCTGGAAGCGGCCGGCCGCAGACTGCTACCTTTATTCCACCAAGCATTTTGTTGAGTACCGGCGCGTCAAAACGTTCCTCGATTGGATGGCAGAAAAGCACCGAGAAATTCTCGAGCAAATCGACAATCGATTCGGACAGCTGGCCTAAAAACAGAGAAGCTCGTTAACTTCCAGGCGTTTTCCAGTACTCCGGCGACACTGGAAAAGCGTCTTTCTCAACTTCTCCCATTCAAAAATTTTGCCGAGGTTCTTCCAAAACTACGGACCTTTACTACCCTGCCAAAACCAAGCAAGTAATAGGCCTCCGTTTGGTAAAATTTGAGATTGTCTTTTTATAGCTTTAAGGACTCTTTTAAATGTCAGGACATTCCAAGTGGGCCAATATTCAACATAGAAAAGGCCGTCAGGATGCAAAGCGCTCCAATCTCTGGACCAAAGTCATTCGTGAAATCATCGTCGCAGCTCGTTTAGGCGGCGGAGACCCGGACATGAATCCGCGTCTGAGACTCTCTCTCTTAAAAGCACGTGCAGCCAACGTGCCTAAAGACACCGTTAAAAATGCCATTCTGAAAGGTACCGGTCAGCTCGAAGGCGCCAACTACGAAGAAATCCGTTATGAAGGCTACGGCGTCGGCGGTGCCGCTCTGATCATCGACTGCACTACGGACAACCGCACACGTACCGTTGCAGACGTTCGCCACATTCTTTCTAAGAACGGCGGAAACCTCGGAACCGACGGCAGCGTTTCCTTCATGTTCAAGCACTGCGGCTATTTCCTCTTTGCCCCGGGACTGAAAGAGGACGATGTTATGGAAGTCGCTCTGGACAACGGCGCTGATGACGTTGTCTCTGATGAAGACGGCTCTATCGAAGTCACTTGCGATCCTTCCGCTTTTGAAGCTCTGCACAAAGCCTTCACAGACAAAGGCTGGGAACCCGAAGTTGCTGAAGTCACCTGGAAGAGCGAATCTGAAACTGTTCTTACCGGCGACGACGCAGAACGTATGCAGCGCCTCATCGACGCTTTGGAAGACCTCGATGACGTCTCTGAGGTTTACACCACCGCTGTCTTTGAATAATTACTCTGTTCAACCTTGAAAATTAGAGAAATCCCATGAAGATTCTGGTTATCGGAAGCGGCGGCCGCGAGCACGCCCTGGCGTGGCGCTTGGCCCAATCTCCGCGAGTTGAGAAAGTCTATGTTGCTCCGGGCAATGCCGGAACGGCAGATACGCCGAACCTTGAAAATTTGGCTATCTCCGACTTGAACGAACTCGCTGATTTCGCTACTTCCAACGATATTGCTTTTACCGTCGTCGGTCCCGAAGCTCCGCTCGCCAAGGGTGTTGTCAACATCTTCCGCGACCGCGGCTTAAAGATCTTCGGACCGACCAAAGAAGCTGCTCAGCTGGAATCTTCTAAGGACTTCGCTAAGGCCTTCATGAAGCGTCACGGCATCCCGACAGCCGAATACGAAACCTTCACGGATGTTGAAGCCGCTCATGCTTATGTCCGCCACAAAGGTGCACCGATCGTCATCAAAGCCGATGGTTTAGCCGCCGGCAAAGGTGTCGTTGTTGCGATGACGGAAGAAGACGCGCACGAAGCCGTCGATTTCATGCTTCAGGACAACAAACTCGGTGACGCCGGCGCCCGCATCGTCATTGAGGATTATCTCGACGGCGAAGAAGCCAGTTTCATCGTTATGGTGGACGGCGAACACGTCCTTCCGATGGCCACCAGCCAAGATCACAAGAGACTTCTCGACAATGACGAAGGCCCCAACACCGGCGGCATGGGTGCTTACTCCCCGGCTCCGGTCGTAACGCCCGAAATCTATCAGATGGTCATGGATCAGATCATTTACCCGACGGTCAGAGGCATGAAGGAAGACGGCATCGTCTTCACCGGTTTCCTCTACGCCGGACTGATGATCAGCAAAGATGCCTCCGGAAAACCCACGGTTAAGACGCTGGAATTCAACTGTCGCTTCGGCGATCCGGAAACTCAGCCCATCATGTCTCGTTTGAAGAGCGATTTCTCCGAGCTCATCGAAGCCGGTATTGACGGCTCTTTAGACAAAGTCATTGCTGAGTGGGATCCTCGCTGTGCCCTTGGCGTCGTGTTGGCTTCCAAAGGTTACCCAACAGCCCCGAGAAAAGGCGACGTCATCTCCGGTGTTGAGCTCCAAGGCGACGACACTGTTACTTTCCACGCCGGTACTAAGTTCAACGATAAAGGCGAACTGGTCACCAGCGGCGGCCGCGTTCTCTGCGTCGTAGGACTCGGTGGCGATTTGCATCAGGCCCGTGACAAGGCTTACAAAGCTCTGGACAAAGTCCATTTTGACGGTATGCAGTACCGTAAAGATATCGGTCATAGAGCACTTTAATTATTACTTTATGCGCCACCCTAAACTTTTTTCGTTTATCGCAGCGCTCGGACTCGGGGCTTGTGTCAGTGCCTTCGCACAAACGACCTCGCCCCTGCCCGGTCCCTTCCCGGCCGATCCGACCCCGAAACCTTTTGACTACCCCCAAGGCTTATCTACTCCGCAGTTCACACTGGAACAGAACCCTGCTTCTGTCATTCAGTTCGGAGACTTTCCGATTGTGCTCGGTGTCACTCCGCTTTCTGTTGTGACAAAAGCGTTCGGAGGCAGCCTTCATCATTTACCCGATCGTACGGACTACCTTTGCTATTCCGCTCCGATCCAAGAAACCCCGAAGCCTAAGAAAAAGGCCAAGAAAAAGCCCGTTGAGGACGAAGTGCCTCCTCCCGAAGTCATCGGACAGAACATTTGGTTCATTATCGGTGAGCGCGGAGAAGTTTCTGAAGCAAAGGCAGAAGCCGTCACCACGGAAGGTGAACTCTGTCCCGCACTGCCGGAAGCTTTTTCTAGTGTTTCCTTCGGACCTTTCCGCATCGGCGTTAATTTGAAGCCCAAAGAAATCAAAAAACTTGAAATTCCTGAGCCCAGTGTTGCCGAGGAAGATTCTCCTTGGCGTTATTGGTTTGCGACCAATAAGGAATCTCATCCTATTCATTACGGCTTCTTTGCCGTCGAAGCGGATCCTGAGTTCGGACCGAAGAAAATGATTTCAACCGAACTTGAATTCAAAGGAGCCTCTCATTGAGAATCGGCGTTTTCGGCGGAACCTTTGATCCGGTACATGAGTCCCACATCCAAATGGGACTCGATGCGCTGGAGCAATGCCATCTGGATAAGGTGTTTTTTGTTCCGACACGTCCTTGGCAGAAAACCGCCCGCGCCTCAGAAGAAGATCGCGCAGCCATGCTGAGCATGGCGCTTACTTCTTATCAAGACAAACTTGTTGTCGATCGTAGGGAGTTAGAGCGTACCGGCGCTTCTTATTCCATCGACACACTCTATTCCTTCAGGCAAGAGTTCGGACCCGAGGCTCCTATTTATTTCATCATGGGCTCGGACCAGTGGAAGAACCTCAAGACTTGGGTTCTTTGGGAAAAATTCCCGCTTCTTTGCAATCTTTTAATTTTTACGCGTGACGGTGAATTAGGCGAGGATCCTTACGAAGGTAAATTCCCGCTGATTTCTGTTCAAGACCTCGGTTCGAATCCGACGCCAAACGGTCTTATCGTGCTCGCACAAAGCGAGCCGGCGCCCTACTCTTCAACTGCCATTCGCAAAGCTTTGTTTGAAGAGCCGGCCCGATCCCAAACGATTCCGGGCCTCACTTCCGACGTACATCAATACATTCTTTCTCACGGTCTGTACCTGCCGAGAGAGGGCGGCAAAGGAATTTAGTTCCGGTTCGCTTCGCTGCCGATTTGATTGCCTTTCCTATTCCAGCGTAATAAAGGTGATTTCTGACGGAACGCCCACGCGCATCGTAAAACCGTTCCAAAGTCCGGAGCCGTTTGTCACGTACACCTTTCTTTCGCCTCTATCGTAGAAACCGCTTACCAATCCATCATTAAAGTAGGCCAAAAGCGGATACATAAAGAAAATATGGCCTCCGTGTGTATGGCCGGAAAGCTGGAGATCAAATTTCTCTTTTGTCAGAGAACCGGTCTTGGGCTGGTGCGCCAAAAGAATCCTGAAATCCTCGGGGCTCGTTCCGGAAAACGTCCTTTCAACGTTCGGCGGCTCTTCTCCGAAACGTGACGCACCAAGGTCTGTCGTTCCGCCGACCACTAACGATGCACCGTCCTTAGTCAGTACATCACTGCCGTTGCGCAGGACTTTAATGCCGAGCGTCGGCAGCGCCGCCATCCATTCTCTATAAACGGAGTAGTACTCATGATTGCCGGGTACGGCATAGACACCGTACTTGGACTTTAAATGCTTCAAAGGCTCAAGCTCAGGAAGAAGTTTTTGTACCCGACCATCGATAAAGTCACCCGTGATCATCACGATGTCGGGATTTAAATCATTGGTCCTTTTCACGATCTCGGACAGCCATTCTTTGCGCTGAACAGGCCCGACGTGCAGGTCGCTCAGCAAGGCGATCGTTGTTCCTTTCCATTGAGCAGGAAGATTTTTAAAGACAATCGTTTCAGTCTTCACCTCAGGCACTTTGATGCCTTCATACATACCCCAAAAGCCGCCTGCAACAGAAACAATAAAAA